>Ga0193954_1000045_pt1 | contig 62695 bp, 41 predicted proteins | sample BB_5_MG_FD_140340 | JGI IMG/M metagenome (GOLD analysis project Ga0193954, IMG submission 140340) | Microbial mat bacterial communities from the Broadkill River, Lewes, Delaware, United States - BB_5_MG | ecosystem: Environmental > Aquatic > Freshwater > River > Microbial mats | place: USA...
TTAGAAAAAAAATTGATAGCACATTACAAAATTTAATTAAGAAAGACAGCAGCAAACCTCTATTATTAAAAAATCGCGGATTTGGGCAATATCCTTTTTTTACAAGAGATAAAAACTTTCCAAAAAACATAGATAGTTTAATTTCAAAAGTATTTATTTCTATATCTAGAGATACCTTAGATTTAGAAAAATTAGATATTTATTTAAGCGATGAATTTAAACGAAATAATATTGATGTAACCTATGGTTTAAAATATAAATATTTTAGTAGACGTTATAATGATAGTTTACCTCCAAAAACCATAGATTTTAAACTAATAGATTTTCCTAAAAAACATTTAACAGCAACTTCAAAATCTACTTATTTACCGCATAATAGTAACTTAAAGCTATTTTTTACCAATGAAACCAAAATATTGCTGCAAAAATCGTTTATAAGTATATTACTTTCACTCTTATTATCTTTAAGTATTATTGCAAGTTTGGTATATTTACTAAAAACTATTTACAAACAAAAACAACTTGCAGAAGTAAAAAACGACTTTATTAACAATATTACACACGAATTTAAAACACCTATAGCAACTATTTCAACTGCTCTAGAAGCAATGAAAAATTTTAACGCTTTAGATGACAAAAAAAAGTCGGAAAAATATATTGGCATTGCAAATTCTCAAGTGCAAAAACTACATACAATGGTAGAAAAAATATTAGAAACTGCATCTTTAGATAACCAACATTTAGTTTTAACAAAACAACCAACAAACATTTCAGAACTAATTAAAAATGTAATCGAAAAATACAAATTAATAAATGCTGAAAAAATTATTTCTTTTAAAAATAATTGTGCTAATATTGTTTTAAACCTTGATACATTTCATTTTGAAAACGCTATTGGAAATATAATTGATAATGCTATAAAATATGGGGGCAATAAAATTTCCGTTGAATTATCATCAGAAAAAGATACGATTATTATTTTAATAAAGGACAACGGTAACGGAATTCATAAAACCCAAAAAGATAAAGTTTTTGAGCAATTTTACAGAATTCCAACAGGTAATACTCATAATGTAAAAGGCTTTGGAATAGGACTCTATTACACTAAAAATATTATTGAAAAACACGATGGAAGCGTTCATATTATTTACGACAATAAAAACAACACCCTATTTAAAATTGAACTTTTAAATGTCTAAATCAATAAAAATACTACTAGCCGAAGACGAACCTTCTTTAGGGCAAATAATTAAAGAAAGTTTAGAAACTCGAAACTTTGAAGTACTACTCTGTGGAGACGGTGAAAAGGCATATAAAACATACAAATCTGAAAATCCCTTGCTGTTAGTTTTAGATATTATGATGCCAAAAAAAGATGGATTTACACTCGCTTCAGAAATACGAAAAGAAGATAAAGATATTCCAATAATTTTCTTAACAGCCAAATCTTTAACTGAAGATGTTGTTAAAGGCTTCAATTTAGGAGGCAATGATTACTTGAAAAAACCTTTTAGTATGGAAGAACTTATTGTTAGAATTAACGCCCTTCTAAAAAGAAACAGAACGGATAACAATACAGAACCTATACAACTTGGTAAATTTATTTTTGATTTAAAAAAACAAACGCTTCAAATAGATTCTCATATAGAAAATTTAACACATCGAGAAGCAAATTTATTACATCATTTGGCAAAAAATAAAAATCAGATTTTAGAACGCTCCCTTATTTTAAAAAAATTATGGGGAGATGATGATTTTTTTAATGCAAGAAGTATGGATGTTTTTATAACAAAACTTCGGAAAAAATTAAAAAATGATCCTTCAATACAAATAATTAATGTAAGAGGTTATGGTTATAAATTAATTTTTTAATAACCAGTTTCTGTGTCTCGCATTTAGTATCTGCTATTTAGCTACCAATACCTTCAACTTTAACCTTTACACCTTTCTACTTTTAAAGTTTTAATTATTTACTTTTAATTATTAATTATTAATTATTTAACTTTAGCGTTTTAAATTTTATATAAAAAAACGATTATGCATGTAGCCATTGCTGGTAATATAGGAGCAGGTAAAACTACTTTAACCAAACTTTTAGCAAAACATTATAGATGGGAACCTCATTATGAATCTGTAGAAGAAAATCCTTATTTAGATGATTTTTATGGCGAAATGGAACGTTGGTCTTTTAATTTGCAAGTCTATTTTCTAAATAGTAGGTTTCGTCAAATTTTAGAAATTCGTGAAAGTGGAAAAAACATTATTCAAGATAGAACTATTTATGAAGATGCCCATATTTTTGCTCCAAACCTTCATGCAATGGGTTTAATGCCCAATAGAGATTACCAAAATTACGATTCTCTTTTCGATCTTATGGAGCGTTTGGTAACACCACCTGATTTACTAATTTATTTAAGAGCTTCAATACAAACCTTGGTAGGACAAATACACAAGAGAGGTAGAGATTACGAAAACTCTATTAGTATAGATTATTTAAGTAGACTTAATGAACGCTATGAAGCTTGGATTACAAAATACACCAAAGGAAAGCTTTTAATTATTGATGTTGATAATCTAGATTTTGTTAGCAATCCAGAAGATTTAGGGTTTGTAATTGATAAAATTGATGCTCAAATAAACGGTTTATTTTAAAAATATTTTTTATAAAAAAAGCTCGCCAATGGCGAGCTTTTTTGCTTTTATAAACGTTATATTATAATTGTGGTCCGGCAGCTACTAAAGCTTTTCCTTCTTCGTTATCAGTATATTTCTCAAAGTTTTCAATAAATAAACCAGCTAATTTAGTTGCTCTTTTAGTCCATTCAGCACTATCTTTATAAGTATCTCTAGGATCTAAAATTTCTGTATGCACACCTGGTAAAGAAGTTGGTACTTCTAAATTAAAAATTGGAATAACTTTAGTTTCAGCTCTTTCGATTGATCCATCTAGAATTGAATTGATAATCCCTCTCGTATCTTTAATAGAAATACGTTTTCCAGTTCCGTTCCATCCTGTGTTTACTAAGTAAGCCTCTGCTCCATTAGCTTCCATTCTTTTTACCAACTCTTGTCCATATTTTGTAGGATGCAATGTTAAGAAAGCCGCTCCAAAACAAGCTGAAAATGTTGGAGTTGGTTCTGTAATTCCTCTTTCAGTACCTGCCAATTTAGCTGTAAATCCAGATAAGAAATGATATTTCGTTTGCTCTGGAGTTAATTTAGAAACCGGAGGTAAGGTTCCAAATGCATCAGCAGATAAAAATATAACCTTTTGTGCATGACCTGCTTTTGAAGGCACTGCAATATTTTCTATATGATTAATTGGGTAAGAAACACGGGTATTTTGAGTTACGGAACCATCGGTAAAATCTATCTTTCCGTTTGTATCTACAGTTACATTTTCTAGTAGAGCATCTTTTTTAATTGCTCCAAAAATTTCTGGTTCAGCATTTTTATCTAAATCAATAGTTTTTGCGTAACATCCACCTTCAAAATTAAAAATACCTTCATCATCCCATCCGTGTTCATCATCACCAATTAACTTACGACTGGCATCTGTAGACAATGTTGTTTTACCTGTTCCTGATAATCCAAAGAAAATAGCAGTATCACCATCTTTACCTACATTTGCAGAACAATGCATTGCCGCTATTCCTCTTAATGGTAAATAATAGTTCATCATTGCAAACATCCCTTTCTTCATTTCTCCACCATACCAAGTACCACCAATAATTTGGATTTTCTCAGTTAAGTTAAATAATACAAAGTTTTCAGAATTAAGTCCGTGTTCTTTCCAATTTGGATTTGATGTTTCTGAACCATTCATAACAACAAAATCTGGATCTCCAAAACTTTCTAACTCTTCAGAAGTCGGGCGAATAAACATATTTTTCACAAAATGTGCTTGCCAAGGAACTTCTACAATAAAACGTACTTTTAAACGAGTATCTTCATTTGCACCACAAAAAGCATCAACAACAAACAATCTTTTTCCTGATAACTCTTCAGTAACCAATTCTTTTAACTCCGTCCAAACTTTTTGAGTTGTTGGTTTGTTATCATTTGGAGCTTGAGGAGAATTCCACCATAGCGTATCTTCTGTAACACTATCTTTAACAATAAACTTATCTTTTGGTGAACGACCTGTAAATTTACCTGTCATTACGTTAACTGCCCCAAGTTCTGTTAAATAACCTCTCTCATATCCTTCTAGGTTTGGATCTAATTCGTATTTATATAACTCATCATAAGACGGGTTATATATTACTTCTTTAACATTTTTAATTCCTAGGTTATTCAACGAATTTGTTACTGATTTACTTAGAATTTCCATAAGTTTTAGTTTTAGTCTATTTTTATTTTCGATTATTTATTTTATCTCTTTAACAAATTTACAACTATTAAGGTATCAAAATATATGATAAATATCAGTTAAGCAAGCCTTTCTACTAAAACGTTTTCACAACTCAATCACCTGTCTTTCAAACACTTAATACTATCGGTTATTTGTGTGTTTTTTACGAAATCGTTTTCTTAAAATTTCAAAAAAAATGATTATTTATTCATTATACTTTATTATAACTCTATTTATATAGTTTACATTTTATCTATAAAAATTTTTTAAAGTTTTATAGATGCAAAGCTACTTATTTTTATTAAAAGACAAAGCCATTTTTAACCAACCAATAATAAATAATAAACCTCCAATAGGAGTAACAAACCAAATATTTTTAGCATTAACACCTAAAGTAATGGCATAAATTGATCCTGAAAAAAACAAAATTCCTATAAAAAATAATATACTAATGGTATTTTTAGTTCTTGAATTAAAACCTTTATAAGTATTTACAAATAGTAATGCCAATACATGAAACATTTGATACCTCACACCTGTTTCAAAATTTTTAAGTTCGTTTAAGCTTAAGTTTTCTTGTAAAGCATGCGCTCCAAAGGCACCAAGAATAATTGTTAACATTCCAATTACAGCAGTAAGTATTAAATTTTTATTCATTGTATCAAAATCTTAACTGTCAAATATAAAAAATTATAATAATATCAATTTTAAAAATGTTATATTTAAGTAAAATTAGACCTATGCGAATAGTCTAATTACTAATAAGTTTTTGTTTAACTTAAAATAAAAAATTATGGAAAATACAAGAGAATCTCTAGTAACAGTTTTAACTGCCAGTTTAATACACGAAGTTCATATTGCAAAAACACTACTTTCTAATGAAGGAATTGAAAGTTATATTTTTGACCAGAATATTGCAACCTCTATTGGAACTGCTTTTGTTGAAGGATATAAACTTAAAGTAAACGCTTTAGATTTAGAAAAAGCTAAAAAAATTTTAGATGAAATAAATTCTTCTGATAAATAACTTATAGAAACTAATTTTTACTCATTTAAATTAGTAATTTAGTTTTTAGACGTCTTAAAAAATTTAAAATGCGAAAAATATTAGTAATTGGAGCAGGAAAATCTTCATCATCTTTAATAACTTATTTGTTAAATAAATCAACTTCTGAAAATCTTCAGATAATTGTTGCAGATGTATCTTTAGAACAAGCTAAAAACAAACTTCAACAACACAAAAATGGCACAGCCATTACTCTGGATATTTTTAATGATAACGAAAGAGCAACTACAATAAAAAATGCGAGTATTGTTATTTCCATGTTACCTGCACACTTACATATTAATATTGCAAAAGATTGTTTAAAATATAATAAAAGTATGGTTACTGCCTCTTATGTGTCTAAAGAAATGGAAGCGTTAGATAGTGCAGCAAAAGCAGCAGGACTTACTTTTTTAAATGAAATTGGATTAGACCCAGGAATAGATCATATGAGTGCCATGCAAATTATAGATACTATTTCAGAAAAAGGTGGTAAAATGTTACTTTTCGAATCCTTTTGTGGTGGTTTAGTGGCACCTGAAAGCGATGATAATTTGTGGAACTATAAATTTACTTGGAACCCAAGAAATGTAGTTTTAGCAGGGCAAGGTGGCGTTTCAAAATTTATACAAGAAGGCAAATATAAATACATTCCGTACCATAAATTATTTAGACGAACAGAAATTCTAAAGATAGATGGTTTTGGAAAGTTTGAAGCTTATGCAAACCGTGACTCTTTAAAATATAGAACTATTTATGGATTAGATACTATTTTAACCTTATATAGAGGCACCATTAGGCGTGTTGGTTTTTCTAAAGCTTGGAATATTTTTGTACAATTAGGAATGACCGATGATAGTTATACTATTGAAGATTCTGAAACTATGAGTTATAGAGACTTCACAAATTCATTTTTAGCCTACAACCCAAACGATTCTATAGAATTAAAACTAAGACACTATTTAAAAATTGACCAAGATGATATTATTTGGGAAAAATTATTAGAACTTAACCTTTTCGATAGCACAAAAAAAGTAGGTCTAAAAAATGCAACTCCCGCTCAAATTCTTGAAAAAATATTAAAAGACAGTTGGAAACTAAAAGAGCACGACAAAGACATGATTGTTATGCAACATCTTTTTGGCTACGAACTTAATGGTGAAAAACAGCAAATTGAAAGCAGTATGGTTTGTATAGGAGACAATCAAACCTTTACCGCAATGGCAAAAACAGTTGGTTTACCTGTAGCTATAGCTGCTTTAAAAATACTAAATAAGCAAATAAAAGCAACTGGAGTTATTATTCCAGTTAAAAAAACTATTTATCAGCCTATTTTAAAAGAGCTCGAAGAAAATGGTATTGTATTTAAACACAAAAATGTACCATATTTAGGATACAATCCAGAAAGTATAATTGGTTAAAAATTATTAGGTCTATTAAAAATAATCCACCTTTAAAGTAAAAAAACGGAGTAGCGGTTCACTACATTTTTAAATAAAAATCTTTTACTAAATTTTTATAAGCCGTTGTATAATTGTGACGTTCAATTTCAATAATAAGCTCATTTTTATTTATAGATTTTTTTTCAAAAGAAAACTGTAATAAACTGCGTTTTATTTCTGAAGTTTTGGCTCCTCTTACATTTGTTATCCTATTTGGAAACAACTTAAATTCGGCTGCAATTTTAATAAAATTGGCTTCTTCACTAAAAGGAATAATAAATGCACAACTTCCATTTTTAGATAATAATTTAGAAACACCTTGTAACAAATCTCTGTAAGTTAAAGTTTCAGTATGCCTCGCCATTGCTCTATCCTTTTCAAGCTCTTTATATGTTGAAGTAAAAAACGGTGGATTAGATACTATTAGATCGTACGAATCTTCAATTTCTTCTGTAAATTCTTGTATAGATGCATGGTAACAAAACAGCCTATCTCCCCAGTTACTTTCTTCAAAATTTGCAACGGTTTGCTCGTAAGCTTCGTTATTTAATTCAACAGCATCAATTAATTCGGCATTACTTTTTTGTGCCAACATTAAAGCTATTAAACCAGTTCCGGCACCAATATCTAAAATACTAAAAGGATTTGATTCTATTGATACCCAAGCTCCTAACAAAACACCATCTGTTCCAACTTTCATAGCTGTCTTGTCTTGTTGAATTGTAAATTGTTTAAATTGAAATGGTTTGTTAGACATAGTTCAAATTGAAAAAATATTAATAAATATGCATTTGTTGGTGCAATATTAAGCAATTTTAATTACCAGAGAACGGTGTTCCAAAGATACCAACTGCAAGTTCTGCCCAAATGAGAAAAAGCAAGATCAGGAGCGCTGTTATAATTATAATTTTATAATTTATTTTCGGCACTTTTCTAATAACAAAATCAACAACAAATCCTGTTCCAAGCAAAAGTATTCCAGCAACTATAAAATCTAGTAAATCCCAGTCAACTTCACGTGTTAATCGCATAGCTATTAATGGAATAAGCAATATCCCAAAAGTAATTAGAATAATGATTAGATATCTTTTATTTGAAGCCACAATAATTTGAAGTAAGTAGTATTTTGTATTTATAAAAGTACAAAATCTTTAATTGGAAACCCAACTACTTTAATATTCAATTTATAAGTTAATGTTCTCTATTATTTTAAAATATTATGATATCTAGTAATAATTTCTAATATTTTCGGTAAAATAGGATTCCTGTTTTTCTTACTCCATATCGCAGATAAAATTGTTCGCTGAGGTATATTTTTCAACTCAATAAATTTTACATTTTTAGTATAACCTGTTTGCAATGCAGTTGGAACTATAGAAATACCAAAGTTATGCTCAACTAATTTATAAATAGAAGTCGAATGCACTGTTTTGTGTGAAATAATAGGTGAAAAGTTATAATAATCAAAAATCTGCATAATTTTTTGATAATAATTAGGACTATAAGAAGCATCAAACATTATAAATGGCTCATTTTTTAATTGAGAGATATTTTTAAAATTAGATTCATTCAACCAATGATTATTTGGTAAAACTAAGGAAAAAGTGTCCTCCAATATTGGTATTATTTCTAAATCGTTTGGCACACGTTCTAAGCGAACAAAACCCAAATCAATTTCTTGAACTTGTAAATTTTCCACCTGTTTCTGGTTATCCATTTCTTTTAAACTAAAATGAATGTTCGGGTAACTAGAGCGTATTTTAATTAATAATTCAGGAATAATATTTTGCATTGCTGAGCCTACATAACCAAAGTTTAAATTTCCATCAATCCCGTCATTTAACCGTTTGGTATTATTTAAAATAGTTTCTAATTCTTTTAGAGAAACATTTAATTCTTTATAAAGGTATGCTCCTGCTTTGGTAAGTACAACATTTCTATTATTTCTATCAAATAGCGTAACTCCTAACTCCACTTCCATTTGTTTAATTTGTCTGCTCAGTCCTGGTTGTGAAATAAATAAGCGTTCAGCAGCTTTTCTAAAATGTAATTCCTCTGCAACTGCTATAAAATAATTAAGATGCCGTAATTCAATTTGATTACTCATAGTTATTATTAATAAACAATATTGGTATTGTTAAGCATCAAATATAGTAGTAAATTTGTTAAAAACAAGGACTTATGATGTTTAAATATGGAATAGATAAACTTTCAGTTGGTAAAATTTTACAAATACTAAATGGCGAACTTAAAGCTACACTTTCAAATGAAGCTTTGGAAAAAATTGAAGATTGTCATAAAATTGTTTTAAAAACTGCCCAAAAAGACAAAGCAGTGTATGGTATAAATACTGGTTTTGGACCTTTATGCGATACTAGAATTTCAAAAGATAATACCAGTGAATTGCAACGTAAAATATTACTAAGCCATTCTGTAGGAGTTGGAAATCCTATAGATAAGGATTTAGCAAAATTAATGCTTATTTTAAAAGTTCAATCATTAGCACAAGGCTTTTCTGGCATTTCAACAATTGTATTAAACCGAATCTTATGGCATATAGAAAATGATATAATTCCAATGGTTCCAGAGCAAGGTTCTGTTGGCGCTTCAGGAGATTTATGTCCATTATCACATTTATTTTTACCATTAATCGGTGAAGGAAAAGTGTATTATAAAAATAACTTAGTTGACACATCCGTAGCTTTAAAAAAATTCAATTTAGAGCCAATAGAATTACACCCTAAAGCGGGTTTAGCATTAATAAATGGCACACAATTTATTTTAGCACATGCAGTTATGGTAGTCGATAAAATGTACAAATGTTTATCGCATGCCGATTTAATTGGAAGTTTAATGATAGAAGGTCTAATGGGTTCCCAAACACCATTTTATAAAGAACTACATCAAACAAGACCATTTAAAGGAAATATTCATGTAGCTGCTAGAATGCGCACCTTTTTAAAAAATTCTGAAATAGGAAATTCACATACAAACTGCGGAAAAGTTCAAGATCCGTATTCGTTACGTTGTATTCCACAAGTACACGGAAGCTCAAGAAATGCTTGGTTACATTTAAAAGAAGTTGTTGAAACTGAAATGAATTCTGTAACAGACAACCCTGTTATAATTTCTGAAGATTTAATAATTAGCGGTGGAAGCTTTCACGGTCAGCCCTTAGCAATGCCATTAGATTATGCTTGTTTAGCTGCGGCAGAATTAGGAAGTATTTCAGATAGAAGAACCTATTTATCTTTAGATGGAAAATACGATGGCACACCGCGTTTGTTAATAAAAGATTCTGGTTTAAATTCTGGCTTTATGATTTTACAATACACTACAGCTGCGTTAGTTAGTGAAAATAAAGGCTTATGTTTTCCAGCAAGTGCAGATAGTATTCCAACATCGTTAGGACAAGAAGATCACGTTAGTATGGGGTCAATTTCTGGAAGAAAAGCATTACGAGTTCTTGATAATCTAGAAAAAATATTAGCTATTGAAATGTTATGTGCAGCTCAAGCATTTGACTTTAGAAAGCCATTACATTCCAGTAAAATATTAGATGAAGTTCATAAAATTATTCGTTCTACAATAACACATACTTCTGAAGATAGAATTTTTGCTTTAGACATTGAAAAAGCAATTGAAATTCTAAAATCTAATAAATTATTAACAATTTCTTCAGAATTAAATAATTCATATAGCGAGTTTGATACTGAATTTGAAACCTATTAAAATAGTATTATGATTACTACTTACACTAATTTTCAAGAACAAATTTTACAAGGTATTCCTTCTAAATTACCCGAAAAAAAAGCATATCCAAAAAATGGGAATCCTGCTCCAAAACGAAAAGACATCCTTTCTCTTGAAGAAAAAAAATTGGCTATTAGAAATGCATTACGTTATTTCCCAAAAAAATGGCATGCAGAATTAGCTATTGAATTTGCTGAAGAACTAAAAACATTTGGTCGTATTTATATGCACCGCTTTAAACCTAATTACCAGTTATTTGCAAGACCAATTGAAGCATATCCTGCAAAATCTCAAGAAGCAGCCGGAATTATGTTAATGATTCAGAATAATTTAAATCCTGAAGTTGCACAACATCCAGATGAATTAATTACGTATGGTGGAAATGGAGCCGTTTTTCAAAATTGGGCACAGTATTTAGTTACAATGCAATATTTGGCCACTATGACTGGCGAACAAACTTTACATCTCTATTCTGGACATCCAATGGGTTTATTTCCTTCTTCAAAAGAAGCACCTAGAGTTGTTGTTACAAATGGAATGATGGTTCCTAATTACTCAAAACAGGATGATTGGGAAAAATTTAATGCATTAGGAGTTACACAATACGGGCAAATGACCGCGGGTTCTTTTATGTATATTGGACCGCAAGGAATTGTTCACGGTACAACAATTACCGTAATGAATGCTTTCAGAAAAATATTAAACTCAACCGAAAATCCAGCTGGAAAAATATTTTTAACATCTGGTCTAGGAGGAATGAGTGGCGCACAACCTAAAGCCGGAAACATTGCAGGTTGTATTACTATTTGTGCTGAAGTTAATGCAAAAGCCGCTACAAAAAGACACGAACAGGGTTGGGTAGATGTGTTGATTGATAATTTAGACGAATTGATAATTCGTGTAAAACAGGCACAAGATAATTCTGAAATTGTTTCAATTGCTTTTATTGGAAATATTGTAGATGTTTGGGAACGTTTTGATACTGAAAATATTTATATCCATGTAGGTTCAGATCAAACTTCATTACACAATCCTTGGTCTGGCGGTTATTATCCTGTTGGTTTAACTTTTGAAGAAAGTAACGATTTAATAAGAAATAATCCTAAAGTATTTAAGAAGAAAGTTCAGGAATCGTTGGTTCGTCAGGCTAATTCTATTAATAATCATGCGGCAAAAGGCACTTATTTTTTCGATTATGGAAATGCATTCTTACTGGAAGCTTCACGTGCTGGCGCGGCTGTTTTTGCCGAAAATAAAATTGATTTTAAATACCCTTCTTATGTACAAGATATTTTAGGACCTATGTGTTTCGACTATGGTTTTGGTCCTTTTAGATGGGTATGTACTTCAGGAAAACCAGAAGATTTAGAGAAAACTGATGCTATTGCCATGCAGGTATTAACTGAAACTATGGCGAACTCTCCAAAAGAAATTCAGTTGCAAATGCAAGACAATATTACGTGGATTAAAAATGCAAAAGCAAATAAATTAGTTGTTGGTTCACAAGCACGTATTTTATATGCTGATGCAGAAGGTAGAGTTAAAATTGCTGAAGCTTTTAACAAAGCTATTGCTAGTGGCGAAATTGGTGCTGTAGTTTTAGGTAGAGATCATCACGATGTTAGCGGAACAGATTCTCCATATCGAGAAACAAGTAATATTTACGATGGAAGTAAATTTACTGCAGATATGGCAATTCATAATGTAATTGGAGACAGTTTTAGAGGCGCTACTTGGGTTTCAATTCATAATGGTGGAGGCGTTGGCTGGGGAGAAGTTATAAACGGTGGTTTTGGAATGTTATTAGACGGAACTAAAGGTGCAGATAGAAAATTAAAAAGTATGTTATTTTACGATGTAAATAACGGAATTGCTCGTAGAAGTTGGGCAAGAAATGATGAAGCTTTGTTCGCCATTAAAAGAGAAATGCAACGAAGACCAGATTTAAAAGTAACTTTACCCAATATTGTTGAAGATTCTATTTTAAAAGATCTTTTTTAGTAAAAAACACCGTCATTACGAAGAGTGTAAACGACGAAGTAATCTGTTTAAATATAATTTATGCGCACATTATTTAAAAATATCAAAGAATTAATTCAAGTTAGAGATCGTTCAATCTCATTTTTAGCTGGAAGTGAAATGAGAGAACTACCAACTATTAAAAATGCTTTTTTATTAGTGGAAAATGGTAGAATCTCTGATTTTGGAAAAATGGATAAATGTCCCACTATTTCAGTTGATGAAATTGTAGATGCCACAGGAAAAATGATATTGCCTTCTTGGTGCGATTCTCACACACATATTGTATATGCAGGAAATAGAGAGGGCGAATTTGTTGATAGAATTAATGGACTGTCCTATAAAGAAATTGCAAATAACGGAGGAGGAATTTTAAATTCAGCAAAAAAATTACAGGAAACTTCAGAAGAAGATTTATATCAACAAAGCAAAATTCGTTTAGAAGAAGTTATTCAATTAGGAACTGGTGCTATTGAAATTAAATCTGGTTACGGTTTAACAGCTGAAGCCGAATTAAAAATGCTGCGTGTAATAAAACGTTTAAAAGAAAATTATTCAATACCAGTAAAAGCTACTTTTTTAGGAGCACATGCACTACCAGCAACGTATAAAAACAATAAACAAGCTTATTTACAACTATTGGTTGATGAAATACTTCCTGTAATTGCAAAAGAAAAATTAGCTGACTATATAGATATTTTCTGTGAAACTGGCTATTTTTCAGTTGCAGATACCGAATTTATATTGAAAGCAGGAAAACAACATGGACTTATTCCTAAAATTCATGTGAACCAATTTAACGCTATTGATGGTGTACAAGCTGGTGTAAATTTTAATGCGTTGTCTGTAGATCATTTAGAGGTTATGAGAGATAATGATATTGAAACCTTAAAAAACACGAACACAATGCCTGTGGCCTTACCGAGTTGTTCATATTTTTTAAGTATTCCTTACACACCTGCTCGAAAAATGTTAGATGCGGGATTGCCTTTAGCTTTAGCAACAGATTACAATCCAGGTTCAACTCCTTCTGGAAATATGAATTTTGTGGTTTCTACAGCCTGTATTAAAATGAAAATGACTCCTGAAGAAGCTATAAATGCAGCTACAATTAATGGTGCCTATGCTATGGGATTGGAAAAAGAAGTCGGTTCTATTACTATTGGGAAACAGGCTAATTTAATACTTACTAGGCCAATTAATTCATATAGCTTTATTCCGTATTCTTTTGGAAATCATCAAATTGAGAAGGTGTTCTTAAAAGGTAAATATTTGAAGTATTAAAAGATTAATTTAATAATATAAACCGTTGTTAATAATAGATTGTACTGCTTTCTTTTCGTGAGTAACCAGTCGATTTAAAGTTTCAGTATCCATTGTACTTTTTGCACCTATAAACTTCATTTTATAATCTTTAAGTATTTCATTAAAAATTAATGTTACTCTTTCTAAATGAAAATCTGAAGTAATTATTGTTAAATTACAGCTTTCTAGGGTTTTCAAAATCTCTTTCACTTTTACAGCGTCATCAACAGTATTTTGAGACAATGCAAATTGTAAAAACACATCTTCTGGAATTCCTTTTTTTATTAAATATGCTTTTACCAAAGAGGCGTGCGAATACTTTGAGGTGTTAAAATGATTTCCCCAGCCTCCAGTGCAAAGTATCAAATCTCCTTTCTTAAAATTTTGTTTACAACAATTTAAACGTTCTAAAGAAAGATCCCCTAATTCTCCTGTTGGAGAGTTAGGGGAACCTAAAATAATTAGTATATTTTTCATATTTAACTTAAATAACTTAATATTTTATCTTCTATTGTCTTACCTGCGTAGGCAGATATCTATTTTAATACTTGAGTTTAGACTCCTGCCTTAGCAGGAATGACATTTAGTTTTAAATTAAAACAAACTGTTAAATTATTTCTTTAATCTCTTTAATAATACGTAATGCTAAATTATCAGCACCTTGTTGTGAGGTACTTTCTGTATAAATTCTAATAATTGGTTCTGTATTAGATTTTCTTAAATGTACCCATTCCGAAGCAAAATTTATTTTTACACCATCTATAGTACTAATATCTTCATTTTTATATTTTGAAGCCATTTGTTCTAAAATAGCATCCACATTTATTTCAGGAGTTAATTCAATTTTATTTTTACTCATAAAATAATCTGGATATGAAGTTCTTAACGCTTTACAAGACATTTTTGAAGTTGCTAAATGCGATAAAAACAAGGCAACACCCACTAAAGAATCTCTTCCGTAATGCGATTCTGGGTAAATAATTCCGCCATTTCCTTCACCGCCAATTATTGCATTTGTTGCTTTCATTAATTCAACAACATTTACTTCACCAACTGCACTTGCCTTATATGTTCCTCCATGTTTTTCAGTAATATCTTTTAATGCTCTTGAAGAAGATAAATTTGAAACTGTATTCCCTTTTGTTTTACCTAAAACATAATCTGCACAAGCAACCAAAGTATATTCCTCTCCAAACATAGATCCATCTTCGCAAACCAGCGCTAGTCTATCCACATCTGGATCCACCACAATTCCTAAATCGGCATTTTCTTTAACGACCAATTCTGAAATAGCCGTTAAATGCTCTTTTAAAGGTTCTGGATTGTGAGGAAACTGTCCGTTTGGAGTACAATATAATTCCACACATTCAACACCAAGTTCTTTTAACAACTCTGGAATAGCGATTCCTCCGGTTGAATTTACAGCATCAACTACAACTTTAAAATTTGCATTTTTTATAGCTTCAATATTAACTAGAGGCAGTTTTAAAACTTCAGCAATATGTTTTTCAATATACTTTTGATTTTTTTTATAGCTTCCTAAATCATCAACTCCTGCAAAAACATATGCATTAGTTTCAGCAATATTTAATACTTTTTCACCTGCTGCTCCATTTAAAAACTCACCTTTTTCATTCAATAATTTAAGTGCATTCCATTGTTTTGGATTATGACTTGCAGTAATTATAATTCCGCCATCGGCATTTTCTAAAGGAACAGCAATTTCTACAGTTGGTGTAGTTGATAAACCTACATCAACAACATCAATTCCCAATCCAACTAAGGTATTACAAACTAAGCTGCTAACCATTTTACCAGAAATTCTGGCATCTCTCCCTACCACTACTTTCAGCTTATTTTTATCTGAGTTATTTTTAAGCCACATACCATAAGCTGCTGCAAATTTCACTGCATCTATTGGCGTTAGGTTATTATTAACTTCGCCACCAATGGTACCTCGGATTCCTGAAATTGATTTTATTAATGACATCTTATTTTCAATTTTTTAATTAGTATTTCCAACGAACAAATGCTTCCATAGCAGCATATCTTGCCATACCTAATTCGTCGTATAAATCTGCTGTTTCTTTGTTTCTATCTTCTGCACGTTGCCAGAACTCTCTTGCATCCACTCCTTGAAATACAACACCATCTTTTTGAGATTGGTGCTTAAAAATACCATGTCTTTTTTCTAACACCTGATCTGGACTCATAGGCACAGCCATTTCAATTTCATCAATTCCCCATTCTTGCCAAGCACCTCTGTACAACCAAACCCAGCAATCGTTCATGAATTTTTTAGGTTTTAGATTTTTTACAGCTGCAAATATTGCATCTAAACAAACCTTATGTGTTCCGTGCGGATCTGCTAAATCTCCAGCAGCATAAATTTGATGTGGCTTTATTTTTTCAATAAGGTCCATTGTTAAATTTATATCCTTATCTCCTAGTGGATTTTTTTCAATTGTTCCGGTTTCATAAAAAGGCAATTCCATAAAATGAATTTGACTATCTGGCAACCCAACATAATGTGCAGTTGCTCTTGCCTCTCCTTTTCTAATTATACCTTTTATATATCTAACCTCTGGAATATCTATTTCGCTATTTTTTTTATTTTTCAAAAATTTAACAGCTTTTTTATAGATTTTTTCAGCTTCTTCACTTTTAATCTCAAACTTATCGTTATAATCACAGACAAAACTTGCATATCTTAATGCTTCACTATCTGTTACTGCTATATTTCCTGAAGTTTGATAAGCTACGTGTACCTCGTGCCCTTGCTGTTGTAATCGAATAAAAGTTCCCCCCATACTAATAATATCATCATCTGGGTGTGGACTAAAAATTAACACTCTTTTACTAGCTGGTTCGGCTCTCTCTGGTCTTTTGGCATCGTCAGAATTTGGTTTTCCACCTGGCCATCCAGTAATCGTATTTTGCAGATCGTTAAATATTTTAATATTAATATCATAAGCTGGACCTAAATCTGCTAATAAATCACTCAACCCATTTTCAATATAATCTGTATCGGTTAGCATTAATATTGGTTTTGAAACTTTTTGAGCCAATGCCAATACAGCTTTACGTATAATTTTATCTGTCCAAACAATTTTCTCAACCAACCAAGGCGTATTTACCCTAGTTAATTTTGAAGAAGCTTCTTTATCTAAAATAAAAGTTGCATTGTTATGTTCTTGCAAAAATGAAGCCGGTACACGGTTTGTTACTTGCCCTTCTACAGCTTCTCTAATTATATTAGATTTACCTTCACCCCAAGCAAATAATATTACGCGTTTTGCCTCCATAATTTTTTTAACACCCAATGTAATTGCTGTTCTAGGGGTATTGCTTAAACCTAAGAAATCGTTACTTGCAGCAACTCTTGTAATATGATCAAGAGCTACTAAACGTGTTTTGGAATTTTGTAAAGATCCTGATTCGTTAAAACCGATATGACCATTTCCACCAATTCCTAAAATTTGTAAATCAAAACCTCCATACGCTTCTATTTTGGCCTCGTAATCAGCACAGTATTCAGCAATTTTATCTTTAGATAAAGTACCATCAGGTATATTGTAATTTTCTGGAAGAATATCTACATGATTAAATAGCTGTTCTTTCATAAAACGAACATAACTATTTATAGAGTCTGGCTCCATTGGATAGTATTCATCTAAATTAAAAGTGATTACATTTTTAAAACTCAATCCTTCTTCTTTATGCAATCTCACCAATTCAGCATATAAACCTTTTGGTGAAGAACCTGTTGCTAAACCTAAAATACAAGGTTGCTTTTGAGCTTGTTTAACTCTAATTAAATCTGCAATTTCAAGGGCAACTGCATTTGATGCAACTGTAGAATTATTAAAAATTTTAGTTTCAATATTTTCAAATCTCTTTTCAAAATCTGTTGACGTATCAATATTACTTTTTAACATTTCTTTATTATTTATTTTGATTTTTTTTCATTCCTAATTTATGCCCAGATAAGGCAAAATATAATATTATAGCATAACAAGGGATTAATATCCAATAACTACTTGTTGCTGAACTTGCCAGTGCTTCTGCTTCATTCATTCCATTTGCAACTAACTCATGTTTTCCTGCATCTACCAATCTACCGTATAATGGAGGAATAATTGCCCCTCCAGAAATTGCCATAATTAATAAGGCCGATGCTGTTTTGGTGAATTTTCCCAAACCTTCTAATGTTAAAGGCCAAACTGCTGGCCATACCAATGCATTTGCAATTCCTAATGCAGCCACAAATAAAACAGACGTAAAACCTGAAGTCATTAAAATACAAACACTAAATATTATACCTAAAGTGGCACTAATTTTTAAGGCTGTACCTTGTTTTACATATTTTGGTATTAAAAATACACCTAACGCATAGGTTGCAACCATTGCCATTAGGGTATAAGTTGTAAAGAATTTGGCTTCTTCTCCTGTAAATCCAAGTGAAATCCCGTAAGCAATAATAGTATCACCTGCTATTACTTCTGCTCCAACGTAAACAAACAACGTAAGTACTCCTAACCATAGATGAGGGAATTGAAATATGCTTGTTTTTGTTACTTCTCCTTCTTTTTCTTCTTCAATTGGCGAAGCTTCTACGTGTGGTAATGGTGCTTTTCTAATTAAAATACCTAGTACAAACAAAACTATTGCCATAATTAAATAAGGCATAAAAACACTGTCTGCCATAGTATCTAATAATTGTCCTTTTTCTTCTACTGAAACTGAACCTAATTTATCTTTTACTTCATCAATTCCAGATAATAATATGGCTCCAAATATTAAGGACCCTAATGCACCTGCTGTTTTATTTGCAATTCCCATTATAGCAATTCGTTTTGCACCGCTTTCTATAGGACCTAAAATTGTAATATATGGATTTGAAGCTGTTTGTAAAATTGTCATCCCAACTCCTTGAATAAAAATACCTGTTAAAAATACCCAATATGTTCTTGCCTCAGCAGCTGGAATAAATACCAATGCTCCAATTGCCATAATAAATAATCCTAAAGACATTCCTTTTCTATATCCAATTTTATTTAAAATATAAGAAGCTGGCAATGCCATTACAACAAATGAAATATAGGAGGCTGATGCTACAAAATAAGATTGTGCATCGGTTAATTCGTTAATGGTTTTCATAAATGGAATTAAAGCTCCGTTTATCCATGTAACAAATCCGAAAATAAAAAATAGTCCAGCAATAATAATTATTGGGACTAAGGTACTGTTCTTGCTTGTTTGTGTCATATTAGTTAATTTTTATTTTTTAATATTATTTTATAAAACATTCATTTTTTCGGACATACTTTCTATCAATTTAAATTGATTTTTTGATCTGTCAAAATTGTGCTCTGGATATTTAGTTTTGTAATAGATATCTCCATTTAAAAAATCTGTTAAAAAACGAAGTGCCATTATAAAAATCATTGTTTTTGCTCCAAGTGGTAAATATTTTAACTCTGTTGGAGAAAGCGCTGATTCAACTTCTTCTAAAAATCCTTTTGTATAAGCATTGTAATAATCTAAATTAAAATTTACTTTATCTAAATCTGTTTCATCTTCAGCTGCTGAATTACATATAGTCCTAATAGCATCTCCAAAATCATAATGTACAACTCCAGGCATAACGGTATCGGTGTCTATTACACAAAGCCCTTTATTATTGGTGTCAAATAGCACATTTGATATTTTAGTATCATTATGTGTAACTCTTAATTTTATTTCTCCAGATTCTTTTAAATTCTGAATAATATGCATCTCATCTTTTAAACTCCATACAAGATTTATATATTCTTTAGCTTGTTCTAATCTTTCTTCTGAAGCCACTTTTAGTGCATCTTCAAATTGAGAGAAACGAAAAGACATATCGTGAAATTTTGGAATCACTTCTGTTAATTTACTAGCATCAAAATCACTCGTTAAATTTAAGAAATCACCAATTAATTTCCCACCTTCATAGGCTACGTCCTTATTACTAACAGTTTCAAATGTAATACTATTATCAATAAAAACCATTAAGTTCCAATAATTCCCGTCACTATCTATATGGTAAAAGTTTCCATTATTAGCTTCTATAAATGACAATACTTTTCTAAATATTTCATTTTTTGGAAGGTGCGCTAATTTTTTTTGTAAATGTTTACTAACATTTACTTTGTTTGAAATAAGCCCTGGAACATCTTTAAAAACACCATGGTTAATTCTCTGAAGCACATAACTAGTATCTTTTGTTGTTTTAACCAAATAGGTGTCGTTAATATGACCAGATGCTAATTCTGAATATGATAAAAATTCTGAATTATGATTAAATGTATTAAATGCTTCTTGCAATTGTTGTTCTTTCATGTTACCAAAGTTTAGATGGGTAGCTATTTATTTTTTGTAAGTGTTCAATTTCTTTTTGAACTATTTCCTTATCTTCTTTATAGGTAACTCCAAACCATTTTGCATCAGATTTTAAGACTTCAACTGTTGCTTTTCCAGATTTTAAAATTTCATTTACAATTAATGGAATAAAAAATTCTGATTTTAAGTTTCCTTTATTTTCTTCTAGAAACTCTTCAAAAAGTACTGTTCCAAATTCAAAACATTTTGGAGTAAATCCCCAAAAATTCATTGAAACTATTGTTTCTCCATCTATTGGAACAAATACGCCGTTTTCATCCTTTCTAATAAGGTGACCATTAACTTTTTCTATATGAACTCTTTCAGTTACATCTGTTAAAAAACCATCTTTATTCACCTGACATTCACCTCTGGAAACAAAACCATGTTCCGAAACCGTATTTTTTAACAAGTAGCCCATCATATTAAAACGATACGAATTTGGGTCTATTTTAGTTAATTCTTGAGCCATTATTTCAAAGGCCTCTTTTCCATAAAAATCATCGGCATTTATAATTGCAAAATTTTCCTTTACAACATCTTTAACCATTAAAAGAGCATGACCCGTTCCCCAAGGTTTGGTTCTTTCAGGATTTTGAAATTTTTCAGGAATATCTTCAATTTCTTGAAAAACGTAAGCTACTTCAGCCTTTCCTTCTAATTTTTTATCAAAAACGGCTTTAAATTCCTTTTCAAAACTTTTTCTAATTATAAATACAAATTTTCCAAATCCTGCTTGCAAAGCATCATATATTGAAAAATCTATAATTGTGGCTCCTTCTGGAGTAAAAGAATCTAGTTGCTTCAACCCACCATAGCGGCTTCCCATTCCGGCAGCTAGAATTACTAAGGTAGGATTTAAGTTGTTTGTTTTCAAGATTTTATATTTTTTAATAAGTGATTTAAATACACCCTATTTTTTCATATTTTGTGCTAATTTATAAATGAATTTTGAAATATCAAAGAAAAAACATTAAAATGTGCTCGAACACATATAGTTTATGTTATCGAGCACATTTTTAATTTCATATAATAAAGTTTTCTATATTTGTAAGATGAAAAAATATACGATTAAAGATATTGCTCAACTTGCAGGTGTTTCAAAAGGAACTGTTGACAGAGTTTTACATAAGCGTGGAAAAGTTTCTGAGATTGCTTTAGAAAAAGTGACAAAAATTCTTAACGAAATTGATTACAAACCAAACCCAATTGCCAAAAATTTAAAAATAAATAAAATTTACAAACTAGCTGTTGTTTTACCCGATGCACAAAAAGATTCTTATTGGGAACCTTGTTCGGGAGCGATAAAGGAAGTGGAGAACAAGTTTCAACACTTTGGTATTGAGATTAATAAGTTTGTTTTTGACGCTTCAGAAACAAGTTCTTTTATAGAAACTTCCTTAAACGTTATTGCAACCTCGCCAGATGGTATTTTGATGGTGCCTTTATTTCAAAAAGAAGCTTCAAAAATTGTTACAAAATGCAATGAAAATAATATAAAAGTTTCCATCTTTAATAATTATTTAGATTCAAATAATTTTATTGGACAAGATTTATATCAAAGTGGAAGGGTTGCTGCAAAATTAATGGATATGGTACTAAAAAAAGGAACCATTGGAATTGTACATATTGATGAAGACTACCAAAACGCAACGCATTTACAAGAAAAAGAAAAAGGGTTTAGAAGCTATTTCAACTCATTAAACACTTTAGATTATAACATAACTACTGTTCATTTAAATTATAAAAAATCTGAGAGTTTTAACAATTCACTTCTTGCTTTTTTAGATAAAAATCCTAACATAAATGGAATTTTTGTAACCATTTCTAAATCGTATGTTGTAGTTGAAGCCTTAAAAGAAAGAGCAACTAATATTGCAATAGTTGGTTACGATTTAGTGAAAAAAAATATTGATTATTTAAAACAGGGAGAAATTGATTTCTTAATTCATCAAAAACCAAAACAACAGGTTTATATGGGTTTAAATTATTTAGCAGAATATTTTTTATTTGATAAAGAAATTCCTTCACAACTTTTATTACCTATAGATATTGTTACTTCAGAAAATATTGACGGCTATTTAAAATAGATTGAAATAAAAAAAGCCTCTATATAAAATATATAAAGGCTTTTGAAAAACTAACTCAAACAATTATTACATTTAATTAAAATTATAAGGCTTTATTTCTGCCAATGCAGCATTTTCAGTTCCATCATGAGAAGATTTTGCGATAAACTTAAAATATCTAAATGTCTTAGCTTCATTTAAATCTACATCATGGGCATTTGCAGAGTTATTGATTACAAAATCACCTAAACTCTCCCAAGTGTTGTTATCTTCACTTATTTGTAATTCTATATCTTTTACAGTTCTTGAAAGAGACTGTCTTTGTACAAACCTAAAACCATCTACTATTTTAGACTCACCCATATCAACAATTATTTGGTGTGGAGCTTTTGCCACACAACCATCAGACCAACAAGAATGCCAATAAGTATTGCTGTCTCCATCTAAAATATCTGATGCTAAACCTGTTGTTCCTTCTCCTCCTTGATCTTCTTGTGTACTATATGCAACAATTGACCAAGAGGATCTGTCTAAAAAATCATGAGACACTTCAACTGGCATCTGAGGAACTTCTAATGCAGAAAAATCAATATTAGGAGCTGTTCCGTTAGCTGTTCTTGTAAATGTTGTATTTGGAATTTCATTATCGCTAAAAAATCCACAGTTTCTTAAGAAAAAATGATCTCCCTCAGAACCTCCATCGTAATCAAAACGAACACCACTTGCGCCTGTATTATCTGTAGTAAATTTAGCTGAAGTAGATTCATTCCAATTGCCTTCAGTATCATACATCCACTGGTTTGTATAATTTACTTTTCTACTGGAATCTCCAGTTGAAGTTGCAAAATTTTCTAAAAAAGAATGCAATCTTGTTAAATGTTTACCAGTAGGAAAAGGTCTTCTAAAACTAGCTATTAGTTTCCAATCACCAATTTCAGGAGCATAAAAATATGCCGTATAATCTATAGAATTATTTGCGTTAGATTCGCCTTTTAATAAAAATTTATAAGTTGTATCTGGTTTCCAATTGTACACAAAATAGCTTTGCGCTCCCGAACCTTCATTTCCAAACTCTCCAACAGTTACGCCATCTCCGTAACCTAATGGAATTACCGAATATTCTTTAGGGATTTGACTTGGATCTTGAGTATCATAAGCACTCCAAACCGAAAATAATATTCGTCTTTCTGTTTCTGAGTTTACTTGCATTCCAAAATAACCAGAAGAAAATCCATTTGCCATAAAGTATGAGCCAATTGGGTCACTTCCGCTAGGAACAGTTAATTCATTATAAAACCATGTAATATTTTTATTTGCTGGTTGATCAAAACTTAAATGAACTGATGGCCCTCTTCGTCCCCAATAAGACCAATCTGGTTTTACATAAGTTATTTTTGAACTCCAAGAATCATCTAACATAATTTCTGCTATTTCTCCAAAGGTTGTTCCTTTCTTTGAAACTCCTTCAAACTCAATATAATTATACCCTAATGTGTCAATCTCAAATGATCCAAGAGCGTGTTTTGTAATATTTTCTGTTTCCTTAAAATCAATATTTTTAGTAGTATTCCCTACAGTAATTTTAAGTTTTGTATCCGCAGAAAACTTTGCATTTATACTAATTTCAATTTTTCCTGTAGCAGTTGTATAAAAATAGGTTCTAATTTTATTGTTAGCATCTGTCCAGTTTTTTATACCTTCTTTGCTTACTATTTTATCTGTGGCGTTTGGATTATTTACAACCCAACTATTTGCTGCTGTACTTATTGAAATATTGGTTTTAGAAATTGTGTTATTTTCAAATTGCTCTATAGTTTCCTTACTGTTTTTACATGCAATATTAGATAGCAATAACAAACTTAGAATTAGGTATAAAAAATAATTTTTCATTTTAAAAATATATTCATTTAATGTTTTCATATATCATAACTTGATTATTAACATTCGTTTATAAACAATTATAATTATAACTCTTACTTAAAAGGAACTTTTACAATTACAGTGTCTCCTTTACCTTTTGTGTCTGTAATACTTTGGATAGTCCATAAATCTGTAAAATTATCACCATCTACAACACTTCCGCTATAATCTCCCCAAGAAACGCCGTCTGTAAAACCCTTTCCTTCTCCTAGGCTAACAATTTTTCTAACTGTTCCTTTAGGGTCATTTGCTTTTCTAAATGCTAATCTGGGACTAATAAACATATTTTCACTGGTTTCTTGAAAACCTACAAGAACATCATTGTTTTTGTTTACCGCTAAAGTTGTTTGAATATAACTAGAGTTTTCACTACTAATTAATCCTGTTTGAACAATTGTTCCATCAGTTTTTACTTGATGCCATTGTACTGCTGCACGACCTTGATAATTAATGGCTTGAGAAAACCAAATATCACCATTCTGAAATACTAAATTTTTTGGATTTCTATCTCCCGAAGATGTTTTTTGATCAGTCCCTTTTTGAGGTGATTGTGGTGGCCAGCCAAAATGTTTTAATCCGTGTGGGGTTTTACTAACAGTTTCACTAACTGGAGAGCCATCACTGCTAGTTATTACGCGTCTTATAATAAAATCTGTTTTTGTAATTTCAAAAAAGTATAAATCATCAATAGCATCTTGCATGGCTATTGGATGTCCTAAACTTCCCGGAAAGTGATATACAGTAGCAGGTTTACCCTCAATTGCATCTTCCATTTTCATAACAAATGTGCGGTCTTTTCCTCCAGGAAAAGAATAACCTATCCATTTTTTACTATAGCCAATTCCTCCGCCATCAACACCTTCTCTTGCAGGTACAGGATAAGTATTCCAGGCTCCTTTAGGGTCACTTGTTTCTGAAATTGAAATGTTTACAGGTTTTTTCTTTTCTTTATCCCAGGGATTCCATAAATCAAAACCGAATACTTTGTTGTGTGCATTAAAAAATAATTTGGGATCTATTCCATTATTAAAACAGTTTTGTGAAACACCCTGAATAAAATTTCCTTTCTTATCATAAATAATTAAACCACTATTTGTTCCATGTAATATATAACCTCCACCTACAGCAATTTGTGGATCTACTTGACGGTTTCCATCCATAGAACCATCAAAAGCTAAATATCCAGATTCAGTTCTAATATTTCCTCCTTGTTTTCGTTCTTTACATTTAGCTCCATTATTGGAATTAAAAGTTGTTTTTCTTATAGGTGTTACTACCTCTGTACGCGATGGTTTTAAGATAGAATTTTCTGTTAATTGGGCATTAATTGAAGTGAAGCCCAAGCCTATACATAAAAATGTGGTTGCTATATATTTTTTCATTTTAGTTGATCGGTTGGTTATTTGAAAATTTTATAAAATCTTTTAAGGTTTGTGTACTTGTTCCTCGTTTATCCGTAACAGTTAACGAGACATTAAAGCTTGTTCCGTTTGCTTTATTATAAGTTACTACAGGTCTTTCATCTGTTGATGTTTCCGGAAATCCTCCAGGGAAACTCCATAAATAAGTAGCGTTTTGGTCTGCTACAGAATAATCTGCAAACTTAATTACAGCATTTTCTTCATTAAAAGTTGATCTGTCTGCTGTAATATTAGCTTTTGGGGGTGTTAATTCTAGCAAATTGGTTTCCCACAAACCTCTTGAGGTTCCTAAACGTAACTTGCCTTTAGCATAATTGATAAACATAAAAGGGGTCTTTCCAGCTTGCATTCCTGTTCCAAAAAGCTCCCATTTTGGCATATGCTGTTTTCTATAATACACTCCAAAACCAGTTCCAAGGTACAATATATCATCACTTCCTCTTTGGTAAATTATTGAATAAACCGGCTGATTTGGAAGCCCTTCAGAATAGTCACTCCATGTTTTACCTCCATTACTTGAATAAAAAACGTGTGCTTTAGTCCCCTTTTTTGAAGTAACCCATAAATGCTCTGGATTTGTATCGCTAACAGCCAATCTCCATAAAGCAGTATTGTTAATTAAAGAACTAGGCGGACCAACTTCTTTCCAAGTTTTTCCTTCATCTACCGATTTAATTAAACGATTTGGCTCAACTACAGCATACACATAATCTGAATTTGCAAAGCTTGTTTTTACCGAAACTATATTTTTCTTATCTTCTTCTAAGTTCTTTATAACATGCCAACTCTTAGCATTATCTGTAGATTTTGTAAGCTTATATGTTTTGTTTCTATCTCCGTAATCACTTCCATACATAGTATAATATTGATGCGGATGGAACTCAAGATTATCTAATGTAATATACCCTAATTCAATTCCTAATTTTTGCATTTTATGTCCTTTTACACCTGTTAAAGATCTCTCAACACGCTCGTGACCCCAAGGATGGTTATACATAAATTGATCATCTATAGGATTTACATTTGCCGCCATTGCATCTGCTCCATTTACACCAATCCAACCTCCATAAACAGCATCGTCTCTAAAACATATTTGATTGTGATTTAAACCAACGGCCATAATATCATTCTTAAATGATTGGCTAAAACCCCAAAGTTCTTGGATCCCAAGACCATCAGTAACATCTTTTACCACAGTTGCTCCTCCATCTGAAGAATGGTAAACACCACCATCATTCCCATTCCAAATTTGATTTCCTATAACTGATAGTCCGTGATGATCACCGTGCACTCCAGTATGTGCGTTATTAGATTTGTAATAATCGTATTGCTTTCCAGTTAAAATATTTCCTGTAACATCATATCCCCAAGTTTTACCTCCATCTTTACTTACTTTTAGCTTATTAGCTGCACAGGCAAGAAAATTCTCATCTGTTTCAGATACTGTAAAAGCAAAATTCCATGTGAGTTGAGCTAAATGACAGGTTTCATATAAAAAGTCCGTTTTCCCATTAGCATTCTCTAATGGGTTTGCTGAATCTCCACAACATTTTTTTTCGAAAGATGTACCCGAATTTGAGGATTTAAAGAAAGAGATTTTATCGTTATCTCCTCCTCCATTATATCCAATAGCAACATAAACAACATTATTGTTTGCTGGTGTTGTACCCAATCTTGCCCTGTGAGATTTCATACTATAATCCGCAGGAAAACCGTTATTTATTGTTACAAAGGTAGCTCCACTATCTGTTGATTTTTTAAAATTAATCCAGTCTGTTGTTAATGATTCCTCTAAAATATAAACAATATTTGGGTTATTTGGTTTTACACGCATATCCCAAATTCTTTTTGATGTTATATACATTTCGTTCCAAGAATCTCCTCCGTCTTTAGATTTAAGCAATTTAAAAATCCCTGATTCTTCTGTAGTTGCATACACAATACTGCTGCTTTTATCTGAAACATCTACCCATAACAAATCACCATATTTTTGAGGTTTTGTTTTTCTTAATCCTGTGTAATTCCAACTTAAACCTCCATCTTTAGACTTTACCACACCAACATCGGTTCCAGCAAATACAATTTTTGGGTTTTTTCTACTAAAAACAATTTCGTTTACCCATTCCACTTCTGGAACACCAACAGAAACCAGCTTGTAGTCTTTTCCATTATTGGATGTATACCAAATTCCAGCAGTTGCTGCACCTATTAAAACAGCATTAGAATCACTTGGATTAATTCGTATTGAACGAATTACACCTGTTCCCCCGTTATCTTGCTTCGTATTCCACTTTAAGAATATTTGCGACCATGGGTTATTAGTTTGTGCTTCGCCAAAATTATAAATTAATAGAAAAACTATTAGCGTAATTTTTTTCATTATTAGTTTGTTGCCTTTTAAAACATGTTATTATTTAATTTTTAAATCTTGAATAATAATAGGAGTTTCATGTTCTTCATTTAAAACAATTTTAACTGCTTTTACCTTTTTGGAAACTTCAAATTCATTTTTTGCTGCACCATAATCAAATCCACTTAATTTTTCAAATACGGTTCCATCTTCAGAAATTAATACGGTACCATCTACAATAATAGCTTCATTTTTACTTGGATGTCCGCTTAATACTTCTAAACTTTTTATTTCTAACACTTCAGAAAAATTAAATACAAATTCACTTCCTTTTTTTCCTTTATTTAGTGATTTAAAATAAGACCTTCTATTCCAGTCAGTGGCTTTTTCAGCACTAGTGTTTTCAGCCGCTTTTACAGTTGTTTCAAAACTAACTTTAGGCTCTTTAAGTTCAGCACGTTCTATAGAAATTACACCATTTGAATTTGTGCCTCCATCCGATCTCATTTCAACTTCTATACTATATTTTTTTGAAGTATTAAAATCTGTAACTTGTACTCTGTACCTATTGTTAATTAAACTATTTCCTGAAAAACCATTGTGAATATCTGAATAAATTTCTTTTCCGTTTTCCAATAATTTTACAGAACGAATATCTAATCTATGTCCTCCATGTTTATAAATAAAATCTAAATACCAAAAACCATTAGCATCTATGCCAGTAATATTAAAGTTGACATTTTTAAACTCTGTAGAGCAATCTTTTGAAGTCCATTCCGCAGCAATTTCACGGAATATTTCAACATCTTTTACGGCTCTACTTTCGTTACCATTTTTAGTATAAAGTTTCATCCTTAAATTTTGGTAATCTTTAATATAGAAAGGAGTTCCGTTATACCGTTCAGAAGTTTTAGTTGGTTCAGAAGCATCTGTACTATACCTCACTTCTGCACCTTCCCAAGGCGCATGAATTGTAATTGTATCTCTTCTTAAAACAGCTTTTGGCTGTGGTACTCTATATTTTACATTTAGAACGTCTAATCTCTGTAAATGCTTATTACCTAAAGGATTGTAAAATTCTATAATTTCTCTTTCAGATTGTGGTGTCCAGGCAACTTCTGCAAGTGCAGCTAATCGAGGCCAAGTTTGGTATTGTGCTCTTCCATCTTCAAATAAATACTCTGACCATAAGCAGGCTTGTACTCCTAAAATATTATTTAATTGTTTTTCTGATAAGTCGTTTTTTGCTAATGGATCAAATTCGTACACTTTATCTAATGAAACAATTCCTGCCCACCAATGTCCAAATTCATCGTCTTTTGATGATTTCATATCAAAATAAACATGTTGTCCAGGCGCCATAATTACCGGATGACCTTTTTTTGCTGAATGAAATCCTGGTCCTGTTCCTGTCCAAGACATTACTGCGGTGTCTAAATTTAAATCACCACCTTCAATAATTTCATTCCATCCCATTATTTTTTTACCATGTCTGGCAATAATTACTTCCATTCTTTTATTAAAGTAATTTTGAAGCTCACGACCAGATTTAATATTGTTCTCGCTCATAAATTTTACACACGAAGGACTATTCATCCAAGCAGATGTATTTACTTCGTCTCCGCCAATATGTATATATTCAAAAGGAAATAATGCTTTTAGTTCTCCAAAAATAGTATCTAACATAGTGTACGTTTTTTCTTTAACAGGAGAGAGAACATTATTTGCAATACCTTGTACACTTTTAGAATTGGAAGTTCCGTCAGGCAATAATTCTGGATACGCAACAATTATTGCTCTTGCGTGCCCTGGAACATCAATTTCTGGCATAATTTGAATATGTCTTTCTGCTGCATACTCAACAATTTCTTTAATTTCTTCTTGTGTATAAAAACCACCATAACGTTCATCTCCAGAACCACGAGAAGGCTTTAAGGCTTCGTTTTTGCCTCTCCAAGCACCAACTTCTGTAAGTTTTGGGTAGTTTTTAATTTCTACTCTCCAACCTTCATCATCAGTTAAATGCCAGTGAAATAAATTCAATTTATGAACTGCCATACGATCTATAAGTCGTTTTACATGTTCAGCATCAAAAAAGTTTCTAGAAACATCTAACATATAACCTCTCCACCCAAATCTTGGTGCATCTGTTATGGAAACACTCGGTATAACCCACTTTACATTTTTCACCAATTTATTCGAATATATTGCTTCTGGCAACAGCTGTCTAATGGTTTGAATTCCGTAAAAAAGCCCTACTGGTTTTAACGCTTTTAATACTATTCCGTTAGTTGAAACTTCTAATTTATAACCTTCATTATTTATTGAGGTAAGCGTGTCTGAAAGTTCAAATAAAATTACATTTTTAGATTTAGCAATATCTGTTAATTGTAATTTAAAACCCATTGCCTTTTCTGTAGCTGCAATAAATTTAGCAGCTTCAACTTTGGCTGCTCCTATTGCAACAACATTGGTGTTTTTTGTAATTGTAAACGCTCCACTATTAATGCTGGTTTTAGTTGGTTTTGGTATTAAACCTAATGTTGCTTCTGTTTCTTTAACTTGATTAGAACTACAAGCCATTAAACAACATACTAAAAAAATTAAACTGATTTTTTTCATTATACTTTTCTTAATTATATCAACCCTTTTTAAAACTAAACACACCTAAAAAAAGAAGTGTTTTTAATTTATTTCCAGACTATTCTTTTACAATTTTAATACTTGAAATACCTGATTCCGCTTGAACAGAAACTATATATACACCTGTTTTAAAATGACTTCCATCAATAATAATATTACCATTTTTAACAGGTAAATATCTTGCCTGAATTAATTTCCCACTAGTATCCAAAACATTTGCTTGAACCATTTTTGATGAATTATCTCCTATATTTAACAATAAATAATCTGTAAACGGATTTGGATATGCTGTTAATTTTTCTGAAACCAAAATTGACTTTTCAAACACACCTTGACATTTATTAGCTGTTGTTACAGAAATTTTATTTACACCGTTTACTAAATTTAAGGTGATTTCTGGATTGGTAACTCTAATAATCTCTCCATTTAGATTAATACTATATTCGTTTCCATTTGCTAATCTTAACGAAATTGATTTTTTACCTGTATCTATTTTAGATTGCACTTTTAAATCTAAAGGTTCAGCCAATATTATTGTATTACACCTATTAAAGTTAGATTTTGAAATCCCTTCAATAGTAAAACATAAACTATATGCACCCGCAGCAATATTTGGTATTTCTAAAGTATTTGTAAATTGATAATCTGTTGTAACTCCATCTTTAATTAATGTTGCTGTATAATTATGTACTTCTACTGTTGTAATTAATATTTTACCGTTCTTTTTATTTTTACAAGTTTCTGAAATAGTTTGAACTTTAAAGTTATTAGCTGGAATAACCAATAAGCTACATCCTTTTTCGTCTACACGATCTCCAAGAGGCGTTTCTGAACATTCATCTATTGTATCATCTACGCCGTCATTATCGTCATCATCATCACAAGCATCTCCAATACCATCGTTGTCAAAATCAGCTTGATCTTCATTATCAATACCCGGACAATTATCGCTAACACAACCTACTAAAGTAATTTCTGCAATAGAAGTCCAAGCGCCATCATTAACTTCAGACAATGCTTTTATTCTTAAATACCTTCCTTTTACGGGAGTATCAAATTCAATATTTTGTGTTGAAGCAGTATTTTCAAAACTTCCAATTTTAACTGGTTCGCCCCAGCTTTCTTTATTGTAACTAAAATACAATTCGTAGTCTTTAATTCTTCCATTAGCACCTGATTGTCTTGGTAAGTATTTAAATACGCTAATATTATATGAATTACCTAAATCTATCTGTATTTCATGTGGATATTGATCTGTTCCTGAACTCCAGCTTGTGTGCCAAATTGTATTTGGATCATCATCAAAAGCCATTGTTGCTAATCCTGGAAAGTTTGTTTCTTGGCTATCTGCATAGATTAAAGACCATTCATTTTTTGGTAATTCTGCAGGGTTGCTACAATCATCAATAGAAGGACAGGTTGTTGTAGTTACCATATTCTCAACTGTCTTAACATAATCTACACCATTCTGGCGAACTGTTAAAGTAACTGAATATGCTCCTGGATTACCTAATACAACTTTTGGATTTCTACTAGTTGCACTACTAATATAAGTTGGGGCAGGACTAATATCCCATTTCCAACTGGCTCCCGCATGTTTTAAAATTGAGTGATCATCAAAATGTATTGTATCAGTCATACATCTATTTTGATAATTTTCTACCCAAGGATTTATTATCGGTTTAAAATTTTGTTCTTGTAAAGGTGATTCCCATACTCCTCCAGTACCAGCAAGTCTTATTTTTGCATCTCTAAAAAAAGGAAGTGCAGCATTTACATTAAAATTTCCAGGGTAATTGTTTGTAAATAATTCCCATTTTGAAGCAGAAGCCTTTCTGAAATATACTTTTGATTGCTCTCCTTTTCTAGCTGTTGTAAAAAGGTACACTAAATCTTCTCCAGTATTACTTGGTTGAATTATTAAACTCTTTGTGTAAGCATTTACACTACCCGTCCAATTTTCCCAAGTATCACCTCCATTGGTAGATTTAAAAACAAGTCCTTTATCTCCAGTCCAAGTTCCATTAGAATAGCAGGCGTATACTGTGTTTTCATCGGATAAAGAAATGGCAATATTTGTACGCCCTTTCATTTTAGAACCACCATAAGTATTACTACTTAATGAAGGTTTTAACACCCATGTTTCTCCCTGATCTTCACTTTTATAAAAACCAGAACCTTTTACATCTGCATATAAAACTTTTGGATTTGTAAAACTCATTTGAACGGCAAGTACTTCTCCTGGAAATGTATACAACTCATTAAAGCTCTCTCCCATATCTGTACTTTTCCAAAAACTATTACCCTCTCCTAAAAATAAGATTTCAAAATAGTTTGGATGGTGAATTAAGTTTCCTCTTTGACCGCCATATTCAAACATATTTGGAAATTTAGTGTATTGAAATCTACCTTCTGGAAGTCCTTCAGCAGTTTTGGGTAAAATCCATCCACTTCCTAAATCATTAAAAGCAACGTGTCTACTTTTACCTTGAATTACCCATCCTGTTGCAGATTCTGCTCCTCCCATTCTTAGCGCCTTTCCGTTATAAAAATCGGTCATAGCTGTATTTCCGTTATGGTACCTTCCACCAACAATTATATCTTCGTTCCACCCTTGATCAAATCCCCACATGTCAGATCCTACCAATCCATTTACGATGGGCTGAAAATCTGTTTCAAAAGCATCATTTGAAAAACTAATTCCACCATCGGTAGCAACATACACAGAATCTCCATCTGGCAACCAAACTATATCTTGAATATCTGGATGAATAGAAAATCTACCAAAATAACCTCCAATTGCATCAAAAGAAAGAGATCCGTTTGTTGTTTTAAACAAAGTAGTAGTTCCTACAAAAATATGATTTTCGTTAGTTGGTGAAATCTCTAAAACTAAATCGAAATAACCTTGACCATTGTTATAAGGAAATGCAGTTGTATTACAATCTATTGCCTTAGTCCAAGTCCAAGTTTCATCTGTTAAAGTTCCTTTGTATAAAAAAGGAGTATTGTCTGAACTTAACATTGTAGCGTACATAATATTAGGGTTTGCAGCAGTAACAGCTAACAATCCACCACTATTGTCTGGTATATTTGAAGGAAAAGATGAAGCAGCCGAAAAACTTGTTCCAGCGTTTAAAGATTCTAACAATTGGAAGTTATTTCCATCCTTTACAATTGCGTAAATAAAATTAGAATTACTAACATTAAAATGAATATCGTATGCTTTTTTTGAAGATTTCTGAGTCCAAGTGTTTCCAGCATCTAAAGAAAGGAAAACACCTTTATCTGAAGAAGCCAGTAATTTATCGTGATTTGTTTGATCTATAATTATATGGTTTGCAGAAAAATAAGGTTCGCTTTGCAACATTGTTTCCCAAGTATAACCTCCATCGGTAGTTTTGTGTATCTGAGATCCTCCAGAAGCATAAACAATATTTGAATTTTTTGGATGAATAGTAACTGCTTGTACTCCTGAAAAGATATAATCTTTTGCCATTAGTTGCCAGTTTTTACCACCATCTACAGATTTGTTTATATAACCTGTTTCTGTACCACAATAAATAATATTTTCATTTTCCTTAAACACATCTAGTGCATACACATTCACTTGCCAAGGAGCAACTGGTTTTTCTGTTGGGCTATTATCCTCGTTTAACCAAAAGGTATTTTTTGGACCTAAAAAAGTCCAGTTAGAGTTAGAAACATCATTCGATTTTTTAGACAGCCTACTCTTTTTATGCTGCATTAAATTTAATTCTGTAGCGGTTGGAAGCACAATTGTTCCATCTTCATCCACAAAGTTTTCTATAACTCTACGCCAAAGTTTATAATAGCGTGTAATTGGGTTTTTTTGCTTTCCGTATTTTTTAAAATATTGTTGATAACCAGCTTCAATTTCATTATAATTAATTGGATATTGGTATAACATTTTTGCCCATTCAGGGTAACTTTCACTAAAACTTGGTTTGTAGATAGCATTATTTCCTGTTAGATTATCATAAGGTGTGTTTTCAATCTGAGCAACAATTTTTTGAGAAATTCCAAAAGTAAGGCAGAAAAACAGCAACAGTTTTAGTAGATTTTGCATGTTATGGAAGTATTTATTAAGTAAGGGGTTCTTTATAATTAGGGGTTCTTTATTAAAAGAGAGGGCTGTAAAACAACCCTCTTTTTTAAAATAAACTCTAAAAATTAATCTAATGTTCCGTATATATAAATTTCACCTAAATATGTGAAATCGTTTGGTCCTTGTGTTGCTAGATATTTAACATACCTAGCTGTTGTTACTGTTTCTGCATTTACCACAAAACCATCATCAGTGTCTAATACAGCATTAAGCGTTGCTACCTTGGTAAAGTTTACATTATCACTACTCACCCAAAACTCATGTACTTCTGCTGCTCCTGTTCTACCGCTTCTTCTAAAAATTTCAAAACTAGCAATGTTTTGTTCAGCTCCCAAATCAATAGTTAAGTGATGAGGATATACTGGTGATCCAGTAGACCAAGCAGAGTGCCAAAAAGTTGTTAAATCTCCATCAATTGCGGCACTTGCATAACCATTAACAGGTCCTTCACCACCTGCTTCTTCTGAAGAAAAGTCTACAATAGACCAATTTGAATTATCTAAACGCTCAATTACATTTATTTCACCTAAATGCGTGAAACTATTTGGTCCTTCTGTCGCAACATATTTCACATATCTACCCGTTGTATTTGGGGCAGTATTGGCTATATAACCATCATTAGTATCTAATGCTGCGTTAAGCGTTGCAACTTTGGTAAATGTAATATTATCGCTACTCACCCAAAATTCATGAACTGTCGCTCCACCATTATTACCACTTCTTCTAAAAATTTCGAAACCAGCGATGCTTTTTTCTGCTCCCATATCAATTGTGAAGTGATGTGGGTAAGAAGAACCCGTACTTGACCAGTTTGAATGCCAAAAAGTTGTTAAATCTCCATCAATTACTGCGTTTGCATAACCATTAACAGGTCCTTCACCACCTGCTTCTTCAGTTGAAAAGTCAATGATTGACCAGTTACCTTTACCTAATGGAGCCATTGGCGTCACGGTAAATATTTTTGAAATTGAATTTCCATAAATATCTGTTAGCGTAATTTCAATATCTTGAGTTGACCCTTTCATTCCATCAATAGTAAAAGTATCTGTTGCTGCGCTTGAAGTAATAGTACTAATTACAGGACTATCATTAACCATTTTTTGAAAGTTAAAGCTAACTTCAGCACTTTCTGAATTATTCCAATTAGCAATAACTCCAGCAACTATAGGCTCAAATGTAAAGGATTCAAATATTGGTTCAAATATAGCAGGTACCTCGTAAACTTTCCAATCTGAAAGAAATTCATCAATCGCAGTTTCGTTTCCATCTTCATTTGCTGGAGTTGGAACATAAAAACTTCTATATTTAATTGGCTCTAGAATATCTAATTGTTCTAAAATAAGATCCGATACATCTGCTGCTAAAACACTAATAGTTGTTTCACCACTTAAATTTGTAAATTCTACTTCGGTTCCTCTAGTTAAATCGCTACTTGGCTTAAAATCTAAGGTAGCATCGCCATCTGCATTTAAACTGAAGGAGTTAATTGCTCTTGCTTCTAAGTTAGAACGGAATAATTCTCCGTAAACGGTACCAAAAGTAGTAATCTTAATAGATCTATTTCCTTCTTCATCTTTTGAATATACTTCAAATTCATATGATTGTTCTTCTAAATCTTCTACAACTAATTCTACAAAATCTGTATTGTTATTCGCGGTTTTTGTATACGGAAATGTTTGACTATTTTCTCCTTTATTCCAGTAAACTATAATTTCATTAACAGCAAATCCGTTTGTTAAATATCCTGTTATTTTTAATCTATTATTACCTCCGTGTGTTTCTAAAGAATCTACTTTAGAGGTATAGATAATTTCACCACCTTCTAAATATTTATCGTGTACTTCAAACGTATCGGTACAAGAGATAGATATCAAAAGGACAGCTATAATTATTGGTATTATATATTTTATTTTTTTCATAATTATGTTTCTTAACGATTATTAGTCAACTATATTCCCCCAGAAAGTCATTTCAGAAGCATTAATATATCCTGCTCCATCCCATGTACTATATACTGCAAAACGGAAATATCTGATTTCGATAGCTTCATCAAAAGTAAATTCATCTCCTGCCCATAAATGGTCAATATCTTCATCTGTATTTGTTCCAATTGGAGAGCCTGAAGGTTTAATTGATTCACAATCTTTTAATAAAATCCAATCGTCTAGGTTACCATCCATACCAGGTAATTCTTTAGCACCATATACTTTATATGTTTTTGGATTACCGTGAGCAAAGGCATGTATTATACCGTGAGAAAGTCTTTGGTGTACTGTAAACCTACTTAAGGTAACATTTGCACCTAGATCAACTGTCATAATACTTGGTCTTGGTTTATCTCCTTGTGTATGCACAATAGATTCCATTTCATCATCAAAGAAATTCCAGTAATCACCTTCCCAAGCATCCCAGTTATCATCGTTTTCTAAAACAACTTTTTTAAATGCTGTTTTATCTAGACGTTGTTCAAATAATGGTACTAACATTCTATCTGGTGTTTTTGCAAAAATTGTATCAGAATAATTATCGTATCTATCTCTAATTACTGCTGCAAAAAGTCTTGGTACAGATTCAAAACCTCTTAAAGAAGATTTTGTTGCTGTTTGCTTTGTATATACGGTTTCAATTGTTTCTAATTCACCAAACTCATTTTCAGACATTAATTCAATAGATATTGGTGTATTTAGTGCATTTTCCCAAGTAAACCTTGCACCTCCAAAATCTGGAGTAATTTCCATTGACTCTTGTATAATTGTAACTGGTGGTGTTAATGGCGCCGCAGACACTGTAATAGGTTGAGAAGTATTTTCTGAACGATCTACTGAATATAAACGTACTGTTCTTTCAGCAGTATCTCCAAAACCTAAAATTTGAAGCTCATTTTTAAATGCAGACGCTTTTACTTCTGCTTCGACTCCTTTAGATGTAGTATATACAGCCTTTACGTATAATAAATCACTATTATTTGGCAAATCATACTTAATATCTAATCCACCATTTATAGGAGTTACTATAACATTCTCAATTACAGTTGGAATTGAGCTATCTTTAAATATTGGTTCATTTTTATGTTCTTCACAAGCAAATAGTACAAGAACTAATGATACCGTTAATAACTTGATTATATGTTTCATCATATTATTTCTTTTAGTTAATAATTTAATTACCATCCTGGATTTTGAATTAAATCTGGATTTTTAATAGTTTCCGACTCAGGAATTGGCCATAAGTAATCTTTTTCAGTAAAACGTAAGTTATATAGAGTAGTTACTGTGTAATAATCGTCAACATCATTTTCTAAAACGTTCCACCCTTTAACTGGTTTATTCATAAAATCTTTTGCTAGTTTCCATCTTCTTAGATCCCAAAATCTAGCACCTTCAAAAGATAGTTCAATCATTCTTTCTTGCTGAATTATTTCTCTCATACCGTTTTGAGAAAGTGGTTTACTTGGATCACTAGAATATGCTGCCCAACTTTCAACTACTGTTCCAAGGCCTGCTCTTTCACGCACAAGATCAATATATTCATAAACCTCTGCATCTGGAGTTCCTTTTACTTCATTTAATGCTTCTGCATAATATAAGTATAAATCAGCTAAACGAATAATAGGAAACGTATAACGTGTTGAACTAAAAGATTGACCTGTATTTACCTGAGAAGGTACAGCAACTAATTTTTTAGGCCAGTAACCAGTAACTGAATATTGAGAAGGCTCAAATACAGATGCAAACTCTCCACCTCTTGCGTGCACATACCAGGGATCTTTTTCGTCGTTTGCTCCATTTCCAAACCAAACACCTCTATCAAAAGATAAATCAGCATAAAAACGCGTTTCTCTATCAAAGTTTAAAATAGCGGTTTCCTGTCCAACTTCAATTTTATATTCATCTACAGCTGAAGCAGTTTTTATTTTAAACCTATTACTATAATCAAAAGTAATATCTTCTTCAATTGGTACTCCGTTTGCAGAGTAGTACATTTCTGCAATACGCATTGGTGGACAGTGTCTTGAAGCTACTGGGTTTGTAGTATAATTATACAAACGTGGCATAGATTCAAACTCTATTTGTCTAGTATCACCTGTATGTCCCCAAATTAATTCAAAATTCCATTTTTCAGTAATTCTACTTCTTAAGCCTGCTTTTAACAATGTAATATCAGAGTTAATTGCTACTCCAGATCTATTAATATAATCTTCTTTTTGATACAAACGTATTCCTGCTTCATTACAAATATCTATAGCTTCTTTAGCTGCCGTTGCTGCTAATTGCCATTTTTCTGGAGCATATGAAGCTGGGAAGAAAGGAATTCCTTCGGCATTTGTAAACCCGCTATACACAGTATTTCCATTAAATAAGGGACTTGCGTAAGTCATTAAAACTCTTGCTTTTATTGCTGCTGCAATAGGTTTTGTAACTCTACCTAATTCATCACCTGAATTTTGCAATGTTAACGGAAGGTCTAAAATTGCTTCGTCTAAAAGCGCTGCAATATAAGTGAACGATTCTTCAATAGTATTTCTGGCAGTTTTAAACTCACTAGCATCTGCTGAAACAGGGATTAATTCGTCGTTAATTACCACTGGTCCATACATTCTCACTAAGTAAAAATGGAAGTAAGCTTTTAAAAATTTAACTTCTGCTTTCCAAGTTGTTCTTTCATATTCTTGAATTCCTTGAACACCATCTATTCTACTTAAAAAGATATTACAGTTTCTAATAGCTTCATACAATCCGCCATTACCCCATAAATTATAACTTGGACTTGTAGCACTTTGAAAACCTTGTGCAATTCTAACTCCAGCTCTATTTTGTTCAGACTTTGGAAACCAAATTTCATCTCCTCCTGTTAAAGCTGCTCCATTGAATACCTCATGTGGTCTTGGTATTTCACTATAAATACCATATAAAAATTTCTGCGTGTTAAACCTATTTGAAAAGGCATTGTCTATAGTTGCAACGTTATCTGGTACAACATCTAAATAATCTTTATCACATCCTGTAAAAACAGTTGCAATAAAAAATAGTATTATATATTTATATTTTTTCATTTTTTTTGTTTTTTTAGAATGATACGTTAACGCCAACATTAATTACCCTTTGGTTAGGATATTCTAGTCCTTTACCCGCCAATTCTGGATCCCATAATTTAAATTTACTAAGCACAAGTAAGTTACTACCAGTTGCATAAAATCTAACTTTTTCCATTTTAAGCCTATCCATCATTTTTTGAGGTAAACTATACCCTATTTCAGCTTGTTTTAATCTTAAAAAACCACCATCTTGCATAAACCACGTATTTGTTTGTGTATTGTTGGCATTTAAATTTTCTGAAAGTCTTGGCCATAAAGCATAAACATCTCTGTTAGTTTCTGACCAATAACTATCTGCATACGCTTTTAAAAGTTGTTGCTCATTAACGAAAGGTGCAGTTTCCACAGTATTTATCCAGAAAGAAGAATTTCCTGACCCTTGAAAGAAACAAGATATGTCAAAATTCTTATAACCTGCAGAAAGACCTAAACCATAAGTGATTTCTGGTACTGTTGGGTTCCCAATTGGCACTCTATCTAATGCAGAGATTTTACCATCTTGATTGATATCTCTGTACTTAATATCTCCACCCGAATATTCACCAAAAGTTTGAACAGGAGAGTTATTAACCTCCGCTTGATCTACAAATAAACGCTCTGCTACATAACCCCAAACTTGATTTATAGGTTGTCCAACTCTAGACAACCAAGGTGTTGCTGAATAATCTGGTTCTTCTAATTTAGTGATTTCGTTGGTTGCATAGGTAAAGTTACCTCTAAATTGCATCCAAATATCGTTTTTAAAGTTCTCTGTATATACTAATGTTCCGTCTATACCTTGACTTCTTGCTTCACCAATATTTGCTCTTACACCTGCTTGTAATCCTAAACTAGAAGGTATAACTCTATCGGCTAAAATATTTTCTCTATCTTCTCTAAAAAGATCTACATCTAAATCCAATTTATCAAATAAACCAAGTTCAAAACCTACATTCATTTTCTTACCAGTTTCCCAAGTAATATTCTCATTAGCGTATCTTTGAATGCTAACTCCATTTTGAAAAAACCCAAAATTCTCACCTGTATTATAACCTCCTGAGTTTAAATCTACTTGCGATAAATAAAAGAATCTATCATTGGCACCACCAATTTGGTCGTTACCAACCAATCCGTAAGATCCTTTAAATTTTAATTTTGTAATTGCATCTTTAGTAGATTTCATAAATTTTTCATCTGAAGCCAACCATCCCAAAGCAACAGAAGGGAAGAATCCCCAACGTTCTTTTTTGGCAAATCTTTCAGAACCATTGTAACCAAAACTAAATTCTGCAAAATACTTTTGTTGGTTTGCATAGGTAAATCTACCTGATAATCCCATATTTCTATAAGATAATGATTTTTGTAATTGTTGTGCTTCTGAAGCTCCAAGATCGTTATCTGAAAGTGTTGACAATCTATCATTCATTGTAAACACTACCAATCCACTTACTTCATTATCATCATCAATTTCTTTAAGATACGATAGATTAGATTCTACATAAGTAGAATTTGCAATATATCTATTTCTTTGAGCAAATGCCAAAGTTTCAGTACCATCTTCAGGATTTAAGGGAGTTAAAGAAATTTGATTTGTTAATTTACTTAAACGAGGTGAGTAATAGTAAGGATCGTAATATCTTAACGCTTGATAACTAGAGTTTTGAGTGCCGTTAAAAACTAATTTAAAATCTAACCCATCAGTTACAAAATCCAAATCTTGATTAAATTCTAACTGTGCAATAATTTTATTTGAATTGGTTTCTTGGTATCCTCTTACCATTTCTGCATAAGGATTTAGATAATCTCCATTACCATAGTTTCCAAACAAAATATGTTTTGTAAATTCGTTAGCAGCATCTTTTTCGTAATAAGGTCTAAACAAAACTGGATTAGTTCTCATAACTTGCTTGTAAACATCTGAACCACCATTCATAGGACCTGTATAATCTTCAAAGTTTACATTAAAACTTAATTTTAATTTTGATGTTTCAGTTAAATTAATGTTTGTACTTGAACGTAAATTATATTGTTTAAACTTAATATTAGAGTTAAAATTACTAACCTCTGGTACTTCTAATATACCATTATCTTGACTACCTGATACAGAAACGTAGTAACGTGCTGTTTTACCACCACCATTTAAACTAAAATTCATTTTTTTGTTTAAAGTATAATCTTTAAACAATTCTCCATACCAATCTGTTGTTGGATATAATAGTGGATTTGTACCTGCAATAGTATTTTCAATTTTCTCTAAAGAGTATGGTAATAAACCTAGAGGGTCACGTGTTCTTACAGCTTCATTTCCCATTCTCATATAGGTAATAGGATCTGCTAATTCAATATTTCTAGTTGGTTGCGACATTGAAGTTTCAATTCTTGCAGAAACTCTTACCGGACCTTCAACACCTTCTTTAGTAGTTACAAAAATAACACCATTTGCTCCTCTAGCACCATACAATGCTGTTGCAGAAGCATCTTTCATTATAGAAAAGGCATCAATATCATCTGGATGTAATCTTCTTAAATCAGCAACACCCAACTCTACACCATCAATAAGAATTAATGGACTTGAAGCGTACCCAAAAGTCGTTACACCTCTAATAAAGAATTCTGCATTATCTCTTCCTGGCTCACCACCTCTTTGGTAAGCAATTAAACCTGAAACTTTACCTGCCAACGCAGTTGTTAAGTTACTTGAAGATACTTTAAGTTCATCTGGCTTTACAGTTGTAATAGAAGAAACGATACTCTTCTTTTTCTGAGCACCGAAACTTACCAGTACTATTTCATCTAAAGAGCTTACGTCTGGTTGTAATGTAATGTTAAAAGATGTTTTATCACCTACAGTTATCTCTTTACTTGCATATCCCATAAAAGAAACTACAAGTACATCTGCATTTTTTGCAGTAATACTGAAAAGCCCATCAAAATCTGTGGATACACCTTTTGATGTTCCTTTAATTGTTATGGAAGCACCTGGCAAAGGCCCTCCAGTTTCATCAAAAACAGTTCCTGTAACCGTTTTATCTTGTGCTTGGACGTGTAGTATTCCAAACATAAAAATTAATAAACATGTGATTAATTTTTTCATAAAGTTAATTTAAGTTAGTGATTGAGTTAATGTTCAATTGTTTATTCTAATTGATTTCTTTTAAAAAGTATCTTTCATCCAATTGTATGGTTTACGTTTTATCCAGTTTCCTCTTGTAAAATCAGGGAAATCTTGTGGTTCTCCGTTATTTTCAATTGATAGTTCTGAAAGTGGTGTAATTGCACTCCACGCAGCTGCATCATAAGCGTCCATTGGTGGTGCAATATTTTGTTTAGCTGATTCTATAAAAGCATTTATTACAAAAAAGTCCATTCCCCCGTGACCAGCACCTAAAGCGTGTTCACCATATTTTTTCCATAATGGATGGTCGTATTTTTTCAACCATTCATCTGCAACATCCCAACGATGTGGATCAGATTTTCCTTCAATATATATTCTATTCCCATCAACTTCCCAAAGTCCGTTGCTTCCTTGAACTCTAAAACCTAAAGAATAAGGTCTTGGCAAATTACAATCGTGTGTTACAATAATTGTTTCTCCGTTGGCAGTTTCTATTGTTGAAGTAATAACATCACCTTGTTTAAACTTTAATTTTGCATTTGGATGATCTGCTCCACCATTTTTAACAATATAATCGTTTAAACCAATGCCTTTAGTCGCATTTGCAGTAAGTGATGTAAACCTATTTCCTCTATTAATATCACACATTGCTGCTATTGGACCAGCACCATGTGTTGGATATACGTCTGCATTTCTTAATAAAGAATGTTGTGTTCTCCACGCAGATTCTGAAATTCCTTTTTCTCCAAATTCCACTCCTTTTCCATAAGCACTTTTACCGTCGTTTAACTTTACAAAACGCAAATCATGTTGGTAACCACATCTAAAATGAACCAATTCACCAAACACATTTTGTTTCACCATATTTAAAACGGCAAGCACATCACGTCTGTAGTTCACATTTTCTAATATCATTAGATGTGTACCTGTTTCTTCGTGTGTGTTTACTAAATCCCAACATTCTTCCATAGTGTTTGCTGCTGAAACCTCTAAACCAGTATATTTTCCAGCTTGCATTGCATCTTTTGCCATGCGTGTATGCCATAACCATGGGGTAGAAATAATAACAGCATCAACATCTTTTAACGCTAACAGATTTCTATAATCATAATCGTTGTCCCCAAAAATTGCAGGTTTTGGTTTTCCTGCTTTTTTTATGTGATCTAATGCAATGGTTATACGTCTCGGGTCTATATCGCAAATTGCAGTTACCAACACGTCATCTCTCAACAAAACATTGCTTAAATGGTTTGTTCCGCGTAAACCAACACCTATCATGGCTACTTTTAATTTCTCTTCTTTTCCGAATACACCTGTATTTATTCCAAAAGACATGTTAGGTAGCATAGCAATTCCTGCTCCTGCAATTGCCGATTTTTTAATAAAATTTCTTCTTGATTTCATCTGTTATTACTATTTATATTTTTAAAATTTAAACCAGCCTAGCTAAAGTTTAAAATGAATAATGTGGGTTTATTAATAAAATTTTAACATTTGAATGGTACTAAATGTTAAAAGTTATGCTAAATGTTAAAAACACTTGTATTTTTAACATCTCAAAATTGATGATTCTATTTAAAAAAATAGTAGACAATTTCGTCTAAGAGGTGGTTATTTTCGATAAAAAAGGAAATTTGAAAAAAATTTCCTCCTTTTTGAATAAATTTTCCACCTTTTGAAGTTTTTAATAGTGCTTTATTTAAATTGTAATAGATACATTTGTAACTATGTTTGAGCAGTTACTGTTAACTTAATGTTTTTAATTTGATGATAAAACCCACTTTAACAACACTTAAAAAGAAAAAATATACGCTAAAAGTCGTTTTTTTAACGATGTGTTTTCTGTTAAATAGTCTCTATTTTATTGGTCAAGAACACTCCAATTTTATTCATATAAAACCTACACATAATAAAAAGTTACTGTATGTTAATAGTATTGTTCAAGATTATTACGGATATATTTGGTTAGGTCATTCATCTGGGTTAGTAAAATATGATGGTTCTAATTATTACTATACAGATGTAAAAAACCTATTTAAGGAATTAGAACATAATGATTATTTAAAAAGTATTTACAAAGATTTTGAAAATAATATCTGGATTAATAGTAGAAACGGACGTGTAACTTTTTGTGATACTTTAGGTAATTTTAATGAATTAGACGTTTTAAGAGGAAAGAAAATTCAGTTAATAACTGGCAACAAAAAATCCATTATTTTAGCCACCAAACAAGGAGATATCTTTGCCTATAACCATAGTAACGGAGCACTTAAAAAGCTTGTTAACATACCAAATATCACAAACAACGAGTCCGAGATTTTAAATATTGTAGTAACAGATACTAACGAATTATTTTTAAGTACAAATACTGGTAAAATATTTCATTATTCACCAAAGACGAATGAATTAGACACATTAAAGAGTCCATTTTCAGATTTTGCTGTAGAAATAAGAATTACAAAAGATTTAAGCAATAAACTATGGATTGGCACAGAATCGCATGGATTATATGTTTATGATATAGATGCCAAAAAACTTATTCAAGACACACTCTATAAAGCACCTTTGTACAATATTAAAAAAGAAATGTTTATTACATTGTTTTGTGATAGTAAAGGTTTTATTTGGGCTGGAACCGATGGAGGTGGTTTATATAAGGTTGATTCTAAGAAAGGCACAATACAACTGTACACACACCAAGATACCAATAAATTTTCTTTAGGTAGTAATACAGTTGTAGCTGTTTATGAAGATACTAATGAAAACATATGGGTTTCATCTAATTATGGTGACTTAAATATTTTACCAGAAGTTAATAGTGAAATTAAATATTATGCTGGCACCAAAAATAATACACCATCACGAATTTTATCAATTTATAAAACAAAAAAAGGAACTTTATGGGCAGGTACAGATGGAATGGGGATTACAAAAATTGCAACAAACAAAGATGGAACAACCTCAAGAGATCAATATTTTTCAGCAAATAAATTTAATAAAGGTTTTTATGTACATTCTATTACAGAAGACGAAAAATTAAATATTTGGTTTGGAACATATAAAAATGGCCTATGGCACTACAATTTAAAAAATAATTCCTTTAAAAACATTGAAATTAAAAATTCGTTTAATCAAAAAGCTACAGATGTTAGAACTGTGTATACAGATTCTAAAGAACGGATTTGGGTGGCTTCAAACCTATCGCTTAATGTATACTCTAGCACTCAAAAACTAATTGCTAGTTTTAAAAATAACACACAAGGACTTAAAGGGTTTATTGCAGAAAGTATTATAGAAGATGCAAATGGCACAATTTGGGTTGGATATTATAAAGGTGGACTTTTTAAGTTTGAAGAAAATTTAGAAAACCTTTCTAACTCAAACTTCACCTACACAAGCTACTATGATGAAGATACTTACACAGATGATATTTTAGGATTTAGATCTATGGAATTAGATAATTTAGGATTCTTATGGCTGATAAACTCTCACGGAAAACTTTTTAAATTCAATCCAAATACTCATAAATATTATTCCTTTCAAAATTATACAGCTTTAAAAGATTTTGATTTGAAATCGGTTTTGGCTGAAAACACCTCTAATCTTTGGCTAAGTTCTTCCGAAGGAATTTCTCACTTTAATTTAAAAGATTCTTTAATAACTAATTTTCAGGTAATAGATGGTTTACAAGACAATCTTTTCATAGCCAGAAGTTCTTTTAGAGATACAAAAGGAATGCTTTATTTTGGTGGAATAAATGGTTTTAACAGTTTTAAACCTGACTATATTACTAAAAAAGAATCTAAGCCAAAACTTTATATTAATTCAATAGAGATTTTAAATAAACCAGCAATATCTTTAATTCCAGAACAAATTACTTCAAATATAGAAAACTTAGAAAAAATAAATTTAGAATCTAGTCAATCTTCATTTTCATTCCGTTTTTCTGCTTTCGACAATGTTTTAGATACAAATTACAATTATGCGTATCGCCTAATAGGTTTTAATAATACTTGGATTCCAATAAAAAAAGAACAACTTGCAACTTATACAAATATACCTTCTGGCAACTATACTTTTGAAGTAAAAGCAGGTACAAAACCCGGTATTTGGGATATTCCTTCAAAAAAAATAGCAATAGAAATAGCACAACCAATTTGGAATACTCCACTGGCTTATAGTTTTTATGCATTAATATTAGCCTTGATAGTTTTTTCAATAAAAAAGTGGTACAGGCTACGAAAAAAAATAATTTCAGATAAAATAAGCTATAATAAAGAAAAAGAATTGCATACCTTAAAAATGAACTTTTTTGCAAAAATGTCGCACGAAATTCAAACACCACTTACACTTATTTTAAGTCCATTAGATAATATGTTGCAACGGGCAGAAGAAAACGGCAATTTATTATTGAAGCAACGTTTACAAATTATTTCGAACAATGTAAAGCGTTTGTCTAGAATTGTTTTTGAACTTACCACAGTTAGAAATAAAGAGTTAGAAAAAATAAGATTAATGGTTACAAAAAATAATTTATATGATGACCTTAATAATATGGCACTTTCTTTTAAAGAACAAGCACGATTAAAACATATAGATTTTAGCCTAAATTGTCCACAAAACCTTTCTGAAGCTTGGTACGACAAAGATAAAATTGAACATATAATATATAATTTACTTTCAAATGCATTTAAATTTACTCCAAAAGAAGGAAATATTCAATTAATAGCTGTTCCTATTAATAATAAAAACTCTATTAAAATATATGTTTCCGATTCTGGACCAGGGATTGAGAAAGAAGAATTGAACGATATATTTACACTTTTTTACCAAGCCAAAATGGGGTTGCAATCTAAAGGCTCAGGTATTGGTTTAGCGCTAACAAAAGAATTGATTGAAGTACACAGGGGTAAAATTGAAGTAACGTCAAATAGTATAGAAGGAACAACATTTATAATTACGTTCCCTATTACTGAAGATGCTTATTTACAAGAAGAACGTATTGCTACGGTACAAACCGACATAGCTATTGTAAACGAAACTATTCCAAAAAAACCCACTGTTAAAAGTCCAAAACACGATAAAACAATATTAATTGTTGAAGACAATTTAGAATTACAACAACTATTAAAAGATTTACTATCGGAAACTTACAACGTTATTTTAACTGAAAATGGGAACGAAGGTTACAAAGTGGCAAAAAATCACCTTCCTGATATTATTTTAAGTGATATTATGATGCCCGAAGTAAATGGTATTGAAATGTGTAAGATGCTTCAAAAAAATGAACAAACAAAGCATATTCCAATAGTATTGTTAACTGCCAAAAACTCTACTAGATCTAAAATATTAGGATTAGAGTCTGGAGCGATAGAATTTATAAACAAACCATTTAACACCAACGAGTTACTTCTTAAAATTAATAATATTATTGTTTCTACAGAACATATTATTTCAAATTTAAAAAAAGAAATAATTAACAATCCTGCTATAAATGTAAGCAAATCTAATGATGATATATTTCTTGAAAATCTAATTACAGCTATTAATTCTAAAATTGAAGATCCAAACTTTAGAGTAGAAGATTTATCTGAAGCTTTAAGTATGAGCTATTCTGTAATTTACCGAAAATGTCAAGCTATAACTGGTGAGGGATTGGTTGAATTAGTGCGTATATTACGCTTAAAAAAGGCTGCTGTTGTAATTGCAAAGTACGGTTATAGCATTTCTGAAGCTGCTTATGTTTCTGGATTTAACGATCCTAAATATTTTTCAAAATGCTTTAAAAAACAGTTTGGAAAAACACCAAATACATTTAAAAAAGAAGCTATACAAATGGGTTCTGAAAACTACTTAAAAAAATATAAATTAGATGTTAGTGTTATAAAAAAATAGCTTTACGCTAATAGCAGTAAGCTATATGCTTTTTTTGTTGAATTGGAAAGTTTTTGAAACTTCTTTTTGTCATTCCTGCGGAGGCAGGAATCTATAATCACATCGTATAGATACCTGCCTGCTCAGATATGACAGTTACTAAATTTATATTCGTTACCTTCTCTTTGCTACTGAAAAGAAAGCAATCCGTTTCTTAAAGTAACAGATAACTTCAATAGTACCTCTTTCGCTACGACTTTTATCTTACTATTTTACCGTCTTTTCAATCTTTTAACCCTCCAAACACATTACTCCAAAAGAAGTTGGCGTATGAAAATTTGGTGTTTCGGTATTTGGGTTTACCCAAGAAATCCAAGTTGGTTCAAAAGTTGCATCTTTTTGCTGATTGAATTTAGCTCTAAAAATTCCCGTTTCTATCTTGTTATCTTTAATCAGATTAAACTTAGTTAAAGAAGCGATACTTATCTGTCCTTCAACAATAAAAAAATCTTTTTCAATATGAGATTTCACTAAAATATCATCTTTTGGCCAGTTCCAATCAAAATTAAAGTTTTTATTTGGATACGCTATAAAATCCATAATTCTAGGTGTTGGATCAATTTCTAAACAGTAATATGGATTTAACTCAACATCGGTTCTAAAAAATAGTTCAACTCGGTCCGAATTTCCAATACTCTCTACAGAATCATCTTTTTTATCAATATGCACTTGGCTGTCATAAACTTTAAAACAAAAGAATAAATGCGTAGTATTCCAAAGCGATTTAAATTCAATTTTTTTAACGGGTTCAGCATCCCAAGCAGAAATAAAATCTGTTAAAACTACAGATGTACTCCATTGTATATCATTTCCTTTTCCTGTTATTTCTATCGCTTTATTACCAATAGACTTTACTTTAAATTGTTTCATCTTTTTATATTTTTTCTAACCAGTTTTCAGCCAATTTAGGCCAAGCTTCGGCTGCTTCATTTCCCTTTCTTAATCCATAACCGTGACCCCCTTCATCTAAAAAATGTAATTCTACAGGTACCTGAGCATCTTTTAACGCTTTTGTTATTACCAAACAACTGTTTCCATAAATATCATCTGAGGTGCCAAATACAAACATTGGAGGTGTATTTTTATTAATTTTAATTTCAGGTGTTATTGAATTATTTTCTCCTTGATCTAAATAAGCTGGATAAATTAATAGTGTAAAATTTGGGCGACAAGAAACAGCATCTGTTTCATCAACTTTTGTATAGGTTTCTTTATTAAATAAAGTACTTACTTTGGCACATAAACTTCCTCCAGCCGAGAAACCAAGAACCCCAATTTGGTTTTTATTAATTTTATACTTCTTAGCTTTACTTCTAATAATTCTAATTGTTCTTTTTAAATCGTTTAAGGCTTCAAATTCTTTATTTGGAACGCAATACTTTAACAAAAATACGGTATATCCTAATTTTATTAGCCATTGAGCAACCTCAACACCTTCTAGATCAATCGCTAATAAGTTATAACCTCCTCCTGGACATATAATTATCCCAATATTATTTCCCTTCACGGTTGGTTTATAAACTGTAAATGAAGGATGTTGCACTTCTAATATTTTAGTAATTAACCCAGATTTTTCTTTTGTTTTAATAGTTTTTTCAACAGCTTTATTAGTTTTTGGTGATCTAATAGGCCATATATAAGTTATTTCTTTAGTATCTAAAAAGTTTGACGTCATAATTAAAAAAATAAAATATGTTTATAAATTTTATTATTCTTTAATAATATGAACTTGTGTTTTTCCATTACTATTTTCAATAAGTACTACTTCTCCTTGAACTAAAATGTTATTCACTTTATAAAAATGATTTGCCGGACTTGATGAATTATGCACTACTAAAATGGTATATTTTGCACCTTCAATTTCTAAGCTTACAGCTTCAACATCTTTATCGGACAATAAACCATCTCTTCTAGAATATACAGGTTCCTTTTTGTATTTTAAATCGGTTAATTCAGGAAAATACAATACGTTAATTAAAGACGTAAATCCAACTGCTTCCTTAAACAGTTCTGCGCGTTTATTTTCAATTTTTAAATTATATTCTGGAGAACGCCATTCATCTGTTAATTTTAATTCTACACTTTTAATTGGCTGAATTCTTAAATTATTATCTGAGAATGTGGTTTCAATTCCTGCATTTAAAATTTCAACATTTTTATCTGGAAAATTAAAATATTGCGAATACGTATGCTTTCCTTTAGCCGAAAAACTATCGAATAGCAACCATACATTTGGTTTAATATATAGCATTCGTCTCTTTAGTTTAACTGGATCTTCTAATCTTTGGTAAGCTGTGTTTATAGCTTCTCCATAATCAAATAAAGTTGTTGACTTTGTAAAATCACCTTCTGCTCTAGCCTCAAATTTATTTGCCCAAGAATTTTGATATACTGAATTTGGCAAATTATCTACACCCAAAGTATTATGACTTGCATTACCTTTAAAATACGCTCGCCATTTATTATCTACATAAGAATAACGACCACCGTCTATTAAATAATCTCTATTATTCGCAAAAATTGTAAAATGCAATATATTATCGTGTCCGTGACCACAACCTAATTTTTTTAAATGCAAGCTACTATAAGTTGCATCTTGCTCCCAAGAAGTTCTCATATAAAAATCTCCCGAACTTTTTTGATAAACCGATAAAAAAGAAGGAGCTTTAACTTCTAAGTTATTATAGGTTTTAATTTCTTGTGAATTGAGTAAAAAATTAGCTTCATAGTTTACTGTTTTGTAGGCCCTTGACTTTAATACCGGATCTTTAAAAATTAACGCCGCTAGAGTAATTAAACCTCGTAAATCTGTATCGTCACTATCACCAAGAACTGGTTGATGAAAATTTGGTTTTTGCCATTTTATATTGGCATACGCCATATCTTTTGTTTTTTGAACTATTATTTCTGGTAATTCAATATTATTTCGCTGTGCCAGTAAATTGACATTTAAATAACAATGAAAAACTTCATTATGATACATTGGTGACTGCTCCCACTGAGTTCCATCTTCTAAAATTTGAAGTTTTATACACGTTTCTAAATTAGCAATAGCATCTTTTTCCCATTTTTTTGCGACTTTAAATTCTTTTAAAAATTGTGATAAATTAAATAAGCCATGAAATTCAAGCACTCCCCAATTACTGGTTTTTGAAAAATCGCTAAATGCACTGTTTATATAAATTCCGTGTTGATATAATGAATTTAAAAATTTTGCTAAAAATTCTGGTGTTATGTGTTTTGAGTCTTTAATAAGTTCAAACGACTTTATCCAATTTTCACATCTAATTCCTGCCTCAATTCTTCTCCAAGAGAATTTTTTTAAATCATCTTGCAACGGATTATTATCAATCCAATGTGTTACCTGATTTACAAATCCCTTTGCGTATTTTTCTTTTCCAGTTAAGAAATAGGCTCCTCCAATATCTGTCCAATACCTATGTCTATTTAGCATAAAACACCACTCTTCATCTCCATTTGGAATTGCTTTCCAGTCTATTTCCTTTTTAAATTGATGTGGAATATTGGTCTTTTCCATATCCCAAGGATATCTAAATAAAAAATAGTTATTTAATACTTCATCAGCTGTTTTTATACTTGTAGCAATATCATCTTTATAATTTTCTCTAAATATGGCTGTTTTGTTAAATTCTTGGATATAAATATTCTCTTTCGATCTATAAATATTCAACAACTCTTTTAATGCTTCTTTTTGATGTTTCTTCACATATTTTTCATTTACAGAAGGAACTTGCTCCAAATTTAAAATGTTAAATATTGAATTGTCTTTAGTTTGCGAAAAAATATTGAAAATAATTAAAAAATTACAGATGAGAATAAGCTGTTTTAATTTCATTTTTTAAATTTTAATGTATCTAGAAATACGTTATTTTGTTAGTGTTTTATTAGTGTAAATATAGTTTACTTAGCTTAAATCCTGAAAGAAATAGCTTTTTTAAGAATTTTATCTTTTGCTTTTGTGTTACTTTAGAGCTATTATTTAGTGCTCTTGAAACTTTAGAGTTGTTTATTCCTAATTCTTTAGAAATGTCGTTTTCTGTTAATTTCCATTTTTTCATTCTAAAAATTAAATAATTTCAGCTCTTTTACAAAATGTAATTGTAACATTGTTTATATTTTGAACAAATATAAACAATTAAAATACAATCGATTGTATTTTATAAAAAAATTGATTACTTTTACAAAAAATATGAATTATTATGAGTACAAATTATGATGTTAGGTACGCCTCAAGTCCAAAAGCGGTTAAACAATATAACACACAGCAGTTAAGAGAAGAATTTTTAATTAACAACTTAATGGAAGTAGGTAAAATTAATTTAACCTATACGCATTACGATAGATATATTGCTGGATCTGCAGTACCAGTTGCTCCATTAAAACTAGAAACTATTGATCCATTAAAAGCTGAATACTTTTTAGAAAGAAGAGAATTAGGGCTTATTAACGTTGGAGGAAGTGGAACTATTATAGCAGATGGTGAAACTTATAAAGTAGGCTTTAAAGATGCTTTATATATTGGAAGTGGTACTAAAGAAGTTATTTTTAAAAGTGACGATGCTAAAAACCCTGCAAAATATTATATAAACTCTGCACCTGCACATACAAGTTATCCTACAAAACAAGTTAGTAAAGCTGAGGCAAATAAGTTAGAATTAGGTTCTTTAGAAACGGCAAATCACCGTACTGTAAATCAAATGATTATTGGAGGAATTGTTACTACATGTCAGTTACAAATGGGAATGACTGAGCTAAAAACAGGAAGCGTTTGGAACACAATGCCTGCTCACGTGCACGATAGAAGAATGGAAGTGTATTTTTATTTAGACATTCCTCAAGACCAAGCAGTATGCCATTTTATGGGAGAACCACAAGAGACACGTCATATTTGGATGGACAATCATCAAGCAGTAATTTCTCCACCTTGGTCAATTCATTCAGGTTCAGGAACAAGTAATTACACCTTTATTTGGGGTATGGCAGGTGAAAACCTAGATTATGCAGATATGGATGTTTGTAAAATAACCGATTTAAGATAAACTAATTAAAATAACATAAAACTATGTCGATAAATTTATTTGATTTAACAGGAAAAGTAGCTTTGGTTACTGGTGCAGTGCACGGTTTAGGAATGGCAATGGCAAAAGGTTTAGGAAATGCTGGTGCAACCATTGTTGTAAACAATTTTTCTAAAGATACTTTAGATGAGGCAGTTGCAGAATATAAAGCTTGTGGGCTAAACGCATATGGTTATGTGTTTGATGTAACCGATGAAGAAGCAGTTAAAACTGCTATTAAAAAAATAGAAAAAGAAGTTGGTTCTATAGACATTTTAGTAAATAATGCAGGAATTATAAAAAGAACTCCTATTGTAGATATGGAAGTTAAAGATTTCAAAACTGTGATTGATGTTGATTTAGTGGGACCATTTATTGTCTCTAAAAATGTAGCAAAAGGAATGATTGAAAGAGGTGGTGGAAAAATTATTAATATCTGTTCTATGATGAGTGAGTTAGGAAGAGATACTGTAAGTGCTTATGCTGCAGCAAAAGGTGGTTTAAAAATGTTGACCAAAAGTATGGCTACAGAATGGGCTAAATTTAATATTCAAACAAATGGAATTGGTCCTGGGTACTTTGCAACAAGCCAAACTGCTCCAATTAGAGTTGACGGACACCCTTTTAACGAATTTATTATTAAAAGAACTCCTGCCGCGCGTTGGGGAGCTCCTGAAGATTTACAAGGTGCTGCAATCTTTTTAAGCTCTAAGGCTAGTGATTTTGTTAATGGCCATGTTGTGTATGTAGATGGAGGAATTTTGGCTACTATTGGAAAACCTTCTAATGAGTAAAAATTAATTATAGTTTTAAATTAGCAGTTTTTTAAAAAACATATTACTAAAAATAATCTCGATACAATCTTGTAGGAAAGTTAAAATCACTCGATCTGACAGTGTATGAGTTAATAAATATTTAACGTCACTTCGAGTGAATTTTGAGAAAGAAAAATTTGTATCAAGAAAATTTTTATTTTAAATCAATATAAAATGAATACTCTTAAAAAAATTTCCTTTTTACTAATTGCAACAGCATTCTTTTCTTGTAATCAAGAGAAAAAAGCTACAATTATTACCTTAAAAAATTCACTACAGTTAGAGCGTTCTTTTGAAACTATAGAACTAACAAAAGAACTATTAAATGTTTCAGATTTAAGCAATTTAAGTATTAAAGATATTGGCACTAGTAAATTGTTAGTTACACAACTTGTAGATATAGATGGTGATGGCGTTTTTGATGAACTGTTATTTCAACCTACACTTGCCGCAAATTCAGAAAAAAAATTCGAAATAATTAATCTTTTAGATACCGATTTACCAAAACCAACAGCAAAAGATTTATGTTATTCGCGTTTTGTACCTGAACGAACCGACGATTATACTTGGGAAAACAATAAAGTTGCTTTTAGAGTTTATGGTCCAACGGCGCAAAAAATGATAGAAGATAATATTGCTGGCGGAACACTGTCTAGCGGTGTAGATGCGTGGTTAAAAAAAGTAGAATATCCAATTATTAACAAATGGTACAAAGAAACATTGGTTGATAAAACGGGAAGCTACCACGAAGATACTGGTGAAGGTTTAGATAATTTTCATGTAGGTGTTAGTAGAGGTGTCGGCGGGATTGCAGTAAAAAGTGAAAACAACTATTACTTTTCTAAAAATTATACCGAATGGCGCACCATTACAACTGGACCAATTAGAACTAGTTTTTATTTAAATTACGAAGATTGGGATGCCAATGGAAACAGTATTCAAGAATCTAAAATTATCAGCTTAGATTTAGGAAGTAACTTTTCTAAATTTGAAACCTCTATTACTGGAGCAACAAACATTTCAGCCGGATTAACCTTACACGAAAAAGATGGTGAAGTTTCTGGAAATGCAAAAAACGGTTGGGTTAGCTACTGGCAACCACATGCTGATTCGGAACTAGGTACTGCAATAATTGCATCTAAAAAGTATTTTGTAGATTCTGAAAAATACGATACTGATGAAAAAGATTTAAGCAATGCGTATGCACATTTAAATGTTATAGATGGCAAAGTTGTGTACTATGCCGGTTTTGCTTGGAAAAAAAGTGAGCAGTTTCCTACAAAACAACTATGGGAACAACATTTAAATAACATTTCTTTAAAAATTAACAATCCTATTATAGTTGAAGTTTTGAACTAAAATTAAAAAGCACCTTTGAAATTGCACAATTTCAAAGGTGTTTTTTAAAAGGACAGGATTCGAGTACTGTAGACTTCCTTACATCTACAAAAACTTTCCTACTATATCAATTATTAATTGGTTGTAACTCTCAACCTTACTAGCAAGCTACTATTATAGCATTAAAATAGCGCCAAATTATATTAAATACTTCGAGACTTTTGTAAATGATCTATTTGATTTCTCAAATAATTTCAATTAAAAATTCATAGAGTTCATTCTTGATACTATTAAAGTTTTTATTAAACTCCATAATTTCTTTTAATAAACTGTGATAAATTTCAAAATACCCTTCATTAAAACTAAAAACATCCCTACTTAAAGTTTCGGTTACTTTACCCCTATATTTTTTAATTCTTTCTATAATAGCGTCACTATTCTCATTTAATTCATCAATATCTTTAAGTAATAATTTACGCTTTTCAAATAAATTAGGAATAGTTGATTTAAACAAGTTTGATTTTAGTATTGTTTTAAAAAAAAGAAGTTCATTTTTCAAGAAATTAAAATCTGAAATCCAGATTGAAGAATCACTAATAACATCACTATAACTCTTATTAATTTCAAAAGCCTTGTAAGAAACTATTGGATCCATAATACCGAATTATTTAATTCCAATGTAATTAAGTTAAATTATAAACAATGCGAAATGATATTGCTCAATTTCAGAAAGCGTCATTCATAAATAACTAGTTTTTTTATAAAATTGAGCAATATCATTTTATAAAATTTATAGTATTAATAGCTTTAGTAGATTAAATTAATGTTTACCAATAAAATTTCAATTTAATAAAATAAAATCATGGCATTAAATTTTAATCAGTACGCCACAGATGCAAATTCTTTTATGAAGGAGTATGCGGAAAAATTAAATATTGAAGATAAAGATAAAGCTGGCCGTATTTTATCTGCAATATTGCACGGTTTAAGAGAAGTTATTTCAACAGAAGAATCATTACAATTAATTGCTCAATTACCTATGTTTCTAAAAGCTGTATATGTAAATGGATGGTCTAGCCATAAAAAACAACGGATTAAAAGCATGATTGAATTTATAGATTTAATAAATAGGTTTGATGGTGTTACTGCTGTTAATGATTTTGAATCAGATAAGAAGACTATAAAATACATAAAAACAACCTTTTTAGTTTTGCGAAAATACATTTCACATGGTGAATTAAAAGATATTAGAACCGAGCTCCCTAAAGAATTAAAATCTTTAATATTTGAAGAATTTTTATTTTAAACACCTAATTATTAGAGTTACAAGAAAGCTTCTAAATAAATTCAAAGGAAATTTAAGTATGAAATCATTAATAAAAAAATTTAGCGAAATAGGAATAAATGATGTAGCAATTGTTGGAGGTAAAAATGCCTCATTAGGCGAAATGTACAATGAATTGGTTCATGAAGGTATTTCGGTTCCCAATGGGTTTGCCACAACCTCATATGCTTTTAATTTATTTTTAGAGGAAAATAATTTACAGATTGCACTTAACAATCTTTTAAACAAATTGAACAGAGATAACTATTCCAATTTAGACAATGTGGGTAAACAGGCTAGAGATTTAATTTTAAACACTTCTTTTTCAAGTGAATTTTCAACAGCTATTGTTGATGCTTATAAAACTTTATGCGAAGGCACCTATTTTGAAGTTGCTGTTAGAAGCAGTGCAACTGCCGAAGATCTTCCTGAAGCTAGTTTTGCTGGACAGCATGAATCCTTTCTTAATATTTTAGGCGAAAAAAATTTACTAACTGCTGTTAAAAATTGTTTTGCTTCCTTATACACCAACAGAGCCATTAAGTATAGAGAAGACAAAGGCTTTATCCATAGCAATATTGCAATATCCGTAGGTGTTCAAAAAATGGTTCGCTCAGATATTGGCTGCTCGGGAGTTGGGTTTACAATAGAGCCAGAATCTGGTTTTGAAAACATTATTTTACTCTCAGGAGTTTGGGGTCTGGGTGAAAATATTGTTCAAGGAACTGTTACACCTGATGAGTTTTATGTATTTAAACCAACTCTTAAGATCGGTAAAAACAGTATCATTCAAAAAAAAATAGGTTCCAAAGAAAAAACAATGATTTATGCAGAATCTAACAGTCATTCCTCTTTGCTAAATCTTGAAACACCTTTAAACAAACAAAAACAATTTGTTTTAGAAGATAATGAAATACAGAAACTCGCTAAATGGGCCTTAATAATTGAAGAGCACTATAAAAAAGCTATGGATATTGAATGGGCAAAAGATGGTGTTAACAATCAACTTTTTATTATACAAGCCCGTCCTGAAACTGTGCATCAGATAAAAAACAAAAAGGTATTTTTTGAATATAAATTGTTGAAAAAAGGTGAAATTATTAGTTCAGGAAATGCTGTTGGATCTAAAATAATTGTGGGCAAAGCTAGGCTACTAAATACTCCTAAAGATGCGTGTAAATTAAAAGAAGGAGAAATTATTGTAACAAATACTATTACTCCTGATTGGGATCCAGTTCTAAAAAAATCAGGTGGAATTATTACAAATAAAGGTGGCCGAACAAGTCACGCTTCAATTGTTGCAAGGGAATTAGGAGTGCCAGCAGTTGTAGGCTGTGGTGATGCTACTGAAACTATTTCTAATGGGCAGGTAATCACTATTTCTTGTGCAGAAGGGAAAACAGGATACATTTATAAAGGCAACCTCCCTTTTAAAAAAACAGCACTTGATTTTTCAGCTATTAAAATGCCAAAAACTGAAATGAAATTAATTTTGGCCGATCCAGAAAAAGCATTTCAATTGGCTGCTTATCCAAATAACGGAGTTGGTTTATTACGTATGGAATTTATTATCACCCATAGTGTGAAAATTCATCCTATGGCTTTGATAAAATTTAACGAACTTAAAGATGCTATTACCAAAGAAAAAATAAAAAAACTAACTGAAAATTATATCAATAAAGAAAATTATTTCATTGATCAATTAGCTGAAGGAATTGCAACAATTGCGGCTGCTTTTTATCCTAAAGAAGTAATTGTTAGAATGAGTGATTTTAAGACTAATGAGTACGCAAATTTAATTGGAGGAAAACAATTTGAACCTAAAGAACAGAATCCTATGTTAGGTTTTAGAGGAGCTTCAAGATACTATCATTACTTATATAAAGATGGTTTTGGATTGGAATGTAAAGCCATAAAAAAAGTTCGTGAACATATGGGATTAAGCAACCTTAAGGTAATGATTCCTTTTTGCCGAACTATTGAGGAAGCGAAAAAAGTAATCAAAATTATGACTGATTTTGAATTGGAACAAGGTAAAAATGGATTGGAAGTTTATACCATGGTCGAAATTCCTAGTAATGTAATTTTAGCAGAAGATTTCGCAGCAATTTTTGATGGCTTTTCTATTGGTTCAAATGATTTAACACAACTAACATTAGGAGTAGATAGAGATTCTGAATTCATGAACGAATTGTTTGATGAACATGACAAAGCTGCTAAAACTATGATTGCAATGGCTATTAAAAAAGCTCATAAAACAAATACCAAAATAGGTTTTTGTGGACAAGCACCAAGTGATTTTCCAGATTTTGCTGAATTCTTAGTAAACCAAGGAATTGATAGTATTTCATTTAATCCTGATGCTTTGTTAAAAGGTATTGAAAACACCAACAAGGCCGAACAAAAAACGGTTAATTATACACATTAAATCAATTCAATATTGATAAAAACAAAATTATGTGTTGCTAACAACTTAAAAAACAACTTATGAATACTTCTAAATTTCATCCGCTACCAATAAATACTTTTCAGATTTTAGCTACAAATCATTCTCTACATTGTGTTTCTATATACCTTCCTATGAATAAAAAAGGAAAAGAACAGAATGAGCACTTGGCTCAGGAAACCTTAAAAAAATGTATTAAAGATATACATAAAACACTTCAAAAATACCAACTTAGTAATACCGAAATAGTTGCTTATTTAAAACCTCTTGAAACGCTAATTTCCGATGTTGAACTATGGAGAAATCCTTCTGAAGGTATAGCAATTTTTTTAGACGAAAAAGAATTACAATATTATACACTTCCTATTAAATTTGAAACAAAAACACAAGTAGCAAGCTCTTTCTATTTAATCCCTTTATTTCCTTTGTACCAAGAGGACAAAATGTATTATTTACTTGAATTAAGTCAGGATTACATTAATCTATATGAAGCTTCTAAATATGGATTATCCAATCTAAATATTAAAAGTTTAGCTCCTGACACTTTAAAAAAAGCTGTTGGATTTGATTTCAAACAAAAAATGTTACAATTTAGAAGCGGTCAGGATGCATTTAGTGCTGGATCTTTTCACGGACACGGTGATGGAATTAATGATGACAAAAAAGAAATTTTCACTTTTTTTAATGCTATTAACAAGGCGGTTAACAAAGCCATTAAAAATAAAAAAGCACCTTTGGTTGTTGCGAGTACAAATAACGTATTTAACAACTATAAGCAACTAAATACCTATCCAAATCTTTATACTAAAAATTGTAAAGGTGACCCTGAATTTAAGAATAAAACAAACTTACACCAAACTTCTTTAGATTTATTAAAACCCTATTTTGAGGAAGCCAAAAAAAAGCAATTATCTCAATTTAAGGAATTATACCATACACCTAAAGTTTCATACCAATTAAATGAAATTATTCCAGCTGCTATTTCAGGAAAAATTGCAACTTTATTTGTTGAAAAAAACTTAGATGAATTTGGTGTTTTCAATAAAGAAAATGGTAAGCTAGTTTTTGGCAGTGACAAAGAAATTCAAAATAGTTCGCTCATCAACCTAGCTGCTGTACAAACTTTTTTAAACAAGGGGAATGTTTATGTGTTAAATCATGAAGAAATGCCCGTAAAGGGAAGGTTATTAAATGCTGTTTTTAGGTTTAATTAAGCTGCACTTGTTTTTTTAAGTACTTACTAAAAAAATATTGTCCAATGCAAATAAAAGTAAATAGAAAAAATGTTCTTTTTAGTCCAGATTCTAGCCGAGTTATTGCTAGATTCAACTATTCTGGCGGTGAAAAAAGTAAAGAAATTATTCTAAAAATTATTGGCTTATCAGAACAGGCAGCTAAAGAAGAATTGGTTAAAATACTTAGAGGCTATTCTAAACGACATAGAAATATCTCTTCAATATTCGAGAACAATTTTAACAAGTTATCACATGTTTTAAAGGAACTAAATATTAATCCTAATGGTATTGGCATTATCATGAAAACACTTATTGGTTCTTATTTTACAAAGGAATATTCAATTGAATCAGCTGCATTTTTTAATCCTTCTGTGGTTGAAGATCCAGATCAAAGTGAGGTACAAAAAGGACAAAAAAGAGTTATTTTTAGCTTTAGGGCAACTGGTGAAGGCCATATTTCTTCTATTGTTTTTAGAGGAGGAACACTTGATGAAGATTGTAATTTACAAGTTGAAGAACCTGGTAAAATGTTAAATGAAGCAAAAAATATCAAAAGACATGCTTATAATAAAAACCATTTCTTTTCAGAACTTTCTGAATTACATAAAGATGATCAAGACATCGTTACCAAACTATTTTCTAAACTGCCTGAAAATTTTTCTTATGGTGAATTAGAGCGAGTTGTAAAAAAAACAAAAAAAGAACTTAATTTATGTTTATCAGGCAAGATACTTTGTGATGAAATTATGTGGTTAGCATCTTCTCATTATGAAATTAATTTTTCATTAGATACTGATATTTCCGAAAGAGTTATTTTTCCTATTTCTGATAATGAAAAAAATGGGATTGAAGATGCTCGATTTGTTAAATTTACTGATGATAATGGTGAAATTACTTACTATGCTACGTATACTGCTTATGATGGAATTACAATTTTACCTAAATTAATGACAACTAAAAACTTTTATCATTTTAAAATTACACCCATAAATGGTCAAGTAGCTAGAAATAAAGGAATGGCATTGTTTCCACGAAAAATAAATGGAAAGTATGCAATGCTTTGTAGAATTGATGGTATAAATAACTATATCTCTTTTTCTAACGATTTAAATAGATGGAATGACGCTAAATTATTGCAAAAACCAAAATATCCTTGGGAATTTGTTCAGGTTGGTAACTGCGGCTCTCCTATTGAAACAAAGGATGGGTGGCTTGTAATTACCCATGCGGTAGGGCAAATGAGAGAGTATGTAATGGGAGCATCATTATTTGAATTAGATCATCCTGAAATAGAAATTGGACGGTTGAACATGCCGTTAATGATTCCAAATGAAATAGAAAGAGAAGGCTATGTGCCTAATGTAATCTATTCTTGTGGCTCAATAGTTCATAATGGCATCCTTTGCATTCCGTATGCAATGTCTGATTATGCTTCTTCATTTGCTACTGTAAATTTAGAAGAACTACTTACTGAATTAAAA
>Ga0193954_1000048_pt1 | contig 61761 bp, 50 predicted proteins | sample BB_5_MG_FD_140340 | JGI IMG/M metagenome (GOLD analysis project Ga0193954, IMG submission 140340) | Microbial mat bacterial communities from the Broadkill River, Lewes, Delaware, United States - BB_5_MG | ecosystem: Environmental > Aquatic > Freshwater > River > Microbial mats | place: USA...
CTTTATTCAAAGTCTCTTTCCTTAGTATTTTAAAAATTGTACTTAATCCTAACTTTAATGAGTCCGAAAAAGGCTATTTAGAACCCAAAAGGCTGATCTTATTAAATACAACTGGTTATATCAGTTAATTTATAAGCGTTTATACCTTTAAATTTCCGGATAAACGCATGTTTAGTGTTTTTTTAATTTGTCTATAAATTAGTCTGGAATAACAATTTTTTTATTTTTATCTAAAATAGATAATTCTTAGTAAATAGGAAAGCTTTTTTAAAAAATGTTTAAAATAATAAGTTAGTTAAAATGGGTGTCTTAAAAATTAATTTTTTCTTTTGTAACTTTTGAAATTAGTGTAAGCAACTTTTGCTGGTTAATAGGTTTTGAAATAAATGCATTACAACCCGCTTCTTTAGCTTTTAGCTTATAATTTTCTTGTGTAAATGCAGATTGAGCAATTATACAAACATCTTTATTAAATTTTCTAATTTCTTTTGTTGCTTCAAAGCCATTTAATAGCGGCATTTTAATGTCCATAAATATAAGATCTATATTTTTAGTACGCTTTGCTATTTCAACAGCTGTTAAACCATTTTTGGCTCTAAGTATATTTTTTGTAATATTTTCTAAAATACTTTCTAAATAAACAAATGATATTTCATCATCTTCGGCAATAAGTATATTATATTTTTCTAAAATAGATCCTTGAGAAATTACGTTTTTTGTCTTAGTATTCAACAAATGTTTACCATCAACACTATTAGGAATTCGCACATAAAATGTTGAGCCTTTATTAGGTTCCGATTCTAAGGTTATTTCTCCTTTTAATAAATGAACATATCCTTTAGAAATAGACAAACCAAGTCCTGAGCCTTCAAAACCACTTGTGTGAGAAAAATCGGCTTGAACAAATTCCTCAAAAATAGAGGTTTGCTTGTCTTGAGAGATTCCAATTCCTGTGTCTTTTATCCAAAATTCAACATAATTATTATGCAATGCGTAGCTAACTTCAATACCTCCTTTCTTAGTGAATTTTAAGGCATTCTTTATTAAATTTGTGAGTATCGAGTTAAGTTTATACTCATCTGTGTAAAAAGGTTTAAATATAGTCGAATCTTTTTCTTTAAAAACAAAACTTAACCCCTTTAAAGCAGCTTCTGGATGAAAGAAATTATAAAGTTCGTTTAAAATTTCTTTAATAGTTACTTCTTTTATAATAGGTTTTTCAATGCCAGATTCTAGTTTAGAAACTTCAATAATATTGTTTATAGTATCTAACATTCTATGGCCACTTTGTTGAATAATTGAAATAAACTTAGTATGCTTTTCCGAAGAATAATCGGTATTCTTTAACAAATCTGCAAAACCTAAAATACCATTCATGGGCGTTCTAATTTCATGACTCATATTTGCTAAAAAGGCAGTTTTTATTTTGTCACTTTCTTCTGCTTTATTCTTTTGCTCTTCTAGCTCTTCCATTATTTGAGAATTTAAAGCTAATTGCGCTCTAAGGTCTTTAGTTTTAGAACGAACTCTATTTTGTAAAATCCTATTTACTACTACAAGTAAACTAATTATTACTAAAATAATACCACTAATTAATACAATGTATTTAAAATAGATGCTCCAATCGTTACTGTTTTTATCGAATTCAGCTAAAGAATTATCATATATTTTCTGATATTCACCATTGGCTAATAGTACTTCTAAGCCATTGTTTAAAATTGTAGCTAATTCCTCACTGTCTTTTAAAACTTTAAATCCCATAGAACGCTCTAAAATTCTGTGATCTAAAGATTTAACATAGTACTTGTTAAGTTTTTTTGCATAATACTTAGCGCAAATTCTTTGTCCAAATATAGCAGTAACATCCTCTCTATCTATGGTATTTATAAAGTCGGTATAATCGGTTATAAATAAAAATTTTGCCGATGGATTTATAGATTGTATATAGTGTATAAGTACATCATTTTCCCACATAACTATAAGTGGTTCTTTTGAAGAACGTAAATATTCAAGTGAAAATTTATTATGATATTTTGAATTGTATAAAAAACAATGAGATGTGTTTATAGCTGCTCGCGTATAAATAAAATTAGAATCAAAACTTCCTGGAAAATGGACGCCTCCAATGGCATCAATTTCATTATTGTTAAGCGCATTATTTATAATATTCCATTCGCCTGAACTAATTATTATATCAACTTTATAAATATCTTTTATAGCATTTAAAATGTCAACATTAAACCCAACAAGTTCATCATCTTCATTTAAATAGTTATAAGGAGGGTAATTATTACTGAACATTATTTCATGCTGTGCATGTAATTTGTCTGTTATCAAGGTGATAATCAAGAGTAGGACGATAGAAAAATATCTCATAGAGGGGATGTTTGTACAAAATTAAAAATAATTTTATCAATAAAAGTAAAAAGTATTTAATTTAATCTTAAAACAAATTTGCTAAACTAATTAACACTCTTTTAGAGTTTAGTTATAGTTATTAGTACTACTTAAATTAGAGGTTTTTGTATATAAAATAAGTTGATATTTGTACGTAAACATTGGTTAGGGCACTATAAATCTTACCATTATGAAAGGAATTTTGGCAAAAAAAGGAATTAAAACCTATAAAGAGGGTAGTAGAAGTACCTAAATTAATAATTTCCTGAAAGGCGCTCATATGTATTTGGAAGTTCATTTTTTGAAATACTTTTTACAGCAATATCTAACGGACTTTCAATATGTAATAAATCTTTTTTAGAAACATGCGTGTAAATCATAGTCGTTTCTGGTTTAGCGTGGCCTAATAATTCTTGTATATAACGTAAATCAATGCCGTTTTCTAACAAATGTGTTGCATAGCTGTGACGCAATGTATGTGGTGTTACTCTTTTTTTAATTCCAGCAGCTTTACTCGATTTATGCAAAAAAGATCTTACACTTGTTGCGCTATATTTTTGATAAGGTTTACCTTCAATAAAATATTTTTTTGGTTCGTAACTAGCCATATAATTAAGCATTAAAGGAATAAAACTTTTTGCCAAAATAATAACTCTATCTTTTCGCCCTTTACTATTTTTTATAATAATTTGTCTTCTGTCAATATCTATATGCTCTATTTCTAGATGCAACAATTCGCTAATACGTAAGCCTGCAGAATAAATCATAGCTAAAGCAGCTCTATGTTTTAAATTTCTAGTAATGCGTAGTAGATCTATAACTTCTTCTTTAGACAAAACTATAGGTAATATGTTACTTTTTTTAGGTCGCTCTAACTTTAACTCATCTATTTCACATTCTGGATAAAATGCTTTAAATAATTTAATTGCACTAATAAATTGCCTGTAAGTACTAATACTGTATTTTCTTGGTACAAAAACGGTTTCAATAAATTGTTCAACAGTTCTGTTTGTAATGGTAGAAATTGGCATATCTTGTACATAATCAAAAAAATCGGCAATAAATGTAAAATATGTTTTTATAGTACTTTCACTATAACACTTTCCTTGTAAATATTTTACATACATTCTAATAAGTTCTTTATTTTTTTCAGAAATAATACGTTTTTTTCTAATAGGTTTAACGTGATGTTTTTTATAAACGGAAGCGTCTAGTTTAAAATTTGCCTCTTGTTGCAATGTGTTTTTTAAAATGCTAATGTTTTCTGAAGTAAACGCTATATACCAGCCCTTTAGTGTTTTGCTCCAAAAATAGCCAAGATCGCTAAGAACGGTCTTTATTTTATAATCATAGTTAAAAAGTAGTACTAACTGCACCTTGTTTCTATGAAAAACTTTTTTCACTAAAATAGAAGGTTTTGTTGTTTTTTTTAGCATAGCAACTCAAAAATACAATTTTTTATACAATTGTAATCAATTCAAATAAATAAAGTATGGATATTTGCTAGCTAAGAAAGCAAATTAAATATTTAAAATTTAAGAAATAGCATACTGTAATTAATACATTTATTATATTTGATAAAAATTAATTGAACATTCTTTTTAAATACTATGCAATTACTTAATAATAACAAAGCCTATAAAAATCAAGCAAAAATACTTATAGCTGTTGATTGTGTAATTTTTGGTTTTGATTCTGAGCAACTTAAGTTGTTGCTTTTTAAAAGAAAAGTAGCTCCTTTAAAAGGTTCTTGGTCGTTAATAGGTGCTTTTGTTGATGAAAATTTAAGCCTAAATAATGCTGCTAAACAAGTAGTTTCCGATTTAACAGGGCTAAATAATATATTTTTAGAAGAATTACAAACCTATAGCGATGTTAATAGAGATCCAGGGGAACGCGTAATTTCTGTTGCACATTACAGTTTAATTAGAATTAATGATTTTGATTTAGATAGTGTTGAAAAATATGATGCACGTTGGTTTAAAATAGATGAAATTCCAGAGCTAATTATAGATCATAAACAAATGATAGATGATGCTATTTTAAAAATTAGAAAAAAGGCTAGATACCAACCAATTGGTTTTGAGTTGCTTCCTGAGAAATTTACTATTCCGCACTTACAAATTTTATATGAATGTATTTATCAGAAAAAATTAGATGATCGTAATTTTAGAAAAAAAATACTTTCTTTTGATATTTTAACTAAAACGGATCAAAAAGATAAATCTGGATCTAAAAAAGGTGCATTTTTATACAAGTTTAATAAAGAAAAGTTTACTAGTTTTATTTCTAAGGGATATAATTTCGAACTTTAAACAAAAAAATATTAAGTATTTAACAAAAAATATTTTTTTGTAAATTTTTACAAAAATGCACTTTTGTTTTATAAAGTTATTTATATATTTGTCTTTCAATAAAAAAAATGAATAATACACAAACTCATTACCATCATTTACATACTTGCAATCAAGCGAGCTGAAGATGTATTGAGTAAATTATAAATATATTTTAAACCCGTTTGATAAATTCAAGCGGGTTTTTTATTGAGCTCATTTTAATTTGTCAAACACAAGAAATCTAAAAATGAATAAAATTAAAATCGCAATTCAAAAATCAGGGAGATTAAACGAAGACTCTCTAAAATTATTAAAAGATTGTGGAATTTCTATAGACAATGGAAAGGATCAATTAAAGGCTTCAGCAAGTAATTTTCCAATGGAAGTTTTATACCTAAGAAATGGAGATATTCCGCAATATTTAAGAGATGGCGTTGTAGATATTGCTATTATTGGAGAAAATGTACTTATAGAAAAAGGAGAAGATATTATTATTTCAGAACGTTTAGGATTTTCTAAATGTAGAGTGTCTATTGCGGTACCAAAAGATACAGTTTACAAAAGTATTCAAGATTTAGATGGAATGCGTATTGCAACTTCATACCCAAATACAGTACGTAATTATTTTAAAAAATTTAATATAAGTCCAGATATTCACCTAATTAATGGTTCGGTTGAAATTGCACCAAATATTGGGTTGGCAGATGCTATTTGCGATATTGTTTCAAGTGGAAGTACCCTATTTAAAAACAATTTAAAAGAAGTTGAGAAAATGTTAACAAGTGAAGCTGTTTTAGCGGTTTCGCCATCTATTTCTTCAGAAAATCAACAAATATTAAATAAGTTACAATTTAGAATTCAGGCTGCTTTAAAAGGTAGAAAATCTAAATATATTTTAATGAACGCTCCAAATAATAAAGTAGCAAGTATTATTAAATTGTTGCCTGGTATGCGAAGTCCAACAGTATTACCTTTGGCTGAAGAAGGATGGAGTTCAATTCATACCGTTGTAGAAAAAGATTCTTTTTGGGAAGTAGTAGATGTGCTAAAAGCAAACGGAGCAGAAGGATTGTTAGTAGTTCCTATTGAAAAAATGGTACTTTAACTATTGTGGAAGCGTTGAATTGTAAACTTTTAAACTATTTAACCGTTCAGCCTTTAAACTTTAATCCTTAAACAGAAATTAAATAATGAATACAATTATAAATCCTCCAAAAACCAATTGGTTAAAAATTTTACAAAGACCAACACAAACTGTTGAAGCAATTGAGGAAACTGTAAACACAATTTTTGATGATGTAAAACTAAATGGTAACGATGCTGTTAAACGTTATACGTCTATTTTTGATGGTGTAGAATTAGACAATTTATTTGTTTCTGACCAAGAAATAATTGAAGCAGAAAAATTAGTTTCTACAGCTTTAAAAGCTGCTATTCAACTTTCAAAAGAAAATATTTTTAAATTTCATAGTGCTCAAAAAACTGAAAAAGTTTTAGTTGAAACAACAGCTGGAGTTGAATGTTGGCAAGAAAAAAGACCTATTCAAAAAGTAGGTTTGTACATTCCAGGAGGAACTGCACCTTTATTTTCTTCTGTACTAATGTTAGCAATACCTGCAAATATTGCAGGTTGTAAAGAAATTATATTAGCTACGCCTCCAAATAAAAAAGGAAAAGTTAATCCAGCTATAATTTACGCAGCACAACAATGTGGAGTTACAAAAATTATAAAAGTAGGAGGAATACAAGCCATTGCTGCATTAACTTTTGGTACAGAAACAATCTCTAAAGTCTATAAAATATTTGGCCCAGGAAATCAGTTTGTAACAGTAGCAAAACAATTGGCAACAAAACACGGTGTAGCAATTGATATGCCAGCTGGACCAAGTGAATTGTTAATAGTAGCTGATGAAACTGCAAATGCAAGTTTTGTTGCTTCAGATTTATTAAGTCAGGCAGAACACGGAACCGATAGTCAGGTTATTTTAGTAACAACTTCTATGCAAATTTTAAATGAAGTGGCTGTTGAAATAGAAAAACAACTAGAAAATTTATCAAGAAATAAAATTGCATCAAAAGCAATAGAAAATTCAAAGTTAATTTATGTTGAAACTAAAGAAACTGCACTTGATTTAATTAACGAGTATGGTCCTGAACACTTTATTGTTTGTACGAATGATAACGATTTTTATGTCTCAAAAATTGAAAATGCAGGCTCTGTTTTTATAGGGAATTACACACCAGAAAGTGCAGGAGATTATGCCTCTGGCACAAACCATACTTTGCCAACAAATGGTTATACAAAAGCATATTCGGGTGTAAATTTAGATTCTTTTTTAAAAGCCATTTCATTTCAAAAAATATCTGAAACAGGAATTAAAAATATTGGAAAAGCCATTGAAGTTTTAGCTGAAGCCGAAGGATTAGATGCGCATAAAAATGCAGTAACGTTAAGATTAAAAAGTTTAGAGTAACAAGCAGCATTGTCTTTCCTGTGTAGGCAGAAATCTATTTACAATGTATAGATTCCTGTTTTCACAGGAATGATAAAAGTAAAAAATAAGAGATTGCCACAGCAATGAAAAATTTGCTTCGCAATGACAAAAATAAACAGCACAAAAATGAACATCAATAATTTAGTTCGAGAAAATATTAAATCTTTAAAACCATACTCTTCTGCAAGAGATGAGTTTAAAGAGTTAACCACAGATATGGTTTTTTTAGATGCTAACGAAAATCCATTTGATAATGGTGTAAATCGGTATCCAGATCCGCAACAAATTACTGTTAAAGAAGCTTTGTCAAAATTAAAAGGAGTTCCTGTACCACAAATTTTATTAGGAAATGGAAGTGATGAAGTGTTAGATTTAATTTTTAGAGCTTTTTGTGAACCAAAACAAGACAATATTATTACACTACCGCCAACTTATGGAATGTACAAAGTGTTAGCAAACATTAATAATATTGAAGAACGAGAAGTGTTATTAACTGAAAATTTTGAACCTTCAGTTGAACAGATTTTAAAAGTTACAGATGCACATTCTAAAATCTTGTTTTTATGCTCTCCAAACAACCCAACAGGAAATTCTTTTTCAATTAAAACGGTTCAAGAACTTTTAACTAAATTTAAAGGGGTTGTACTTATAGATGAAGCTTATATAGATTTTTCTGTTGAAAAAAGTTGGCTTTCAAAATTAAATGAATTCCCTAATTTAATTGTAACGCAAACCTTATCAAAAGCGTACGGAATGGCAGGTATTAGATTGGGTATTTGTTACGCTTCTTTAGAAATTATTGCAGTTTTAAATAAAATAAAACCACCTTATAATATCAACGAACTAACTCAGAAAAAAGCGCTGAAAAAATTGTTGAATAAAAATAAGGTACAACACGAAATTCAAAAAATTATAGAGCAACGCACAAAGTTGATTGAAAAGTTAAATTCCATTTCATTTATAGAGAAAATATATCCAACAGATGCTAATTTTGTACTTGTAAAAGTAGATGATGCTGTAAAAAGATACAACCAACTAATTGAAAAAGGAATTGTGATTAGAAACAGAACAACGCAACCATTGTGTGAAAATACATTGCGGTTAACCGTTGGAACTAAAAGTGAAAATAAGAAATTAATTGAAGCATTAAAAGAAATTTAAAATGAAGAAAAAAGTATTGTTTATAGATCGTGATGGAACTATGATAAAAGAACCTGCCGATGAACAAATTGATGCGTTTGATAAATTAGTTTTTTACCCAAAAGTTTTTACATATTTAAGTAAAATTGCCAAAGAATTAGATTTCGAATTGGCTATGATTACCAATCAAGATGGTTTGGGAACGGATATTTATCCTGAAGAAACTTTTTGGCCAGTGCATAATTTTATTATGAAATCATTTGAAAATGAAGGTGTTGTGTTTAGTGATGTTTTTATTGATAAAACATTTCCACACGAAAATGCAGATACACGAAAACCTAAAACGGGATTGCTAACCAAATATTTTTCAGAAGATTATGATTTGGAAAATTCTTTTGTAATTGGAGACAGGTTAACTGATATTGAACTTGCTAAAAATCTTGGAGCTAAAGGAATTTTTATTAACGATAATACCAATTTAGGAACGGATGAAATTTCAATAAAAAGAAGTGAATTGGACACATTTATTGGTCTAGAAAGTAACAATTGGGAGCAAATCTATGAGTTTTTAAAACTTGAAAGTAGAACAGCAGAATTAACTAGAAATACCAATGAGACTAAGATTTATATTAAACTAAATTTAGATGGAACTGGAAAAAGTGATATTTCAACAGGAATTGCATTTTTTGATCATATGTTAGATCAAATTGCGCGTCATGGAAATATGGATGTAATAATTCAGGTAAAAGGTGATTTAGAAGTAGATGAGCATCATACCATAGAAGATACCATGATTGCTTTAGGTGAAGTTTTTGCCAAAGCCTTGGGAGATAAATTAGGAATTGAACGTTACGGTTTTTGTTTACCAATGGATGATTGTTTGGCGCAAGTTGCAATTGATTTTGGTGGAAGAAACTGGTTGGTCTGGGATGCAGAATTTAAACGTGAAATGATTGGTAAAATGCCAACCGAAATGTTTTATCATTTGTTTAAATCGTTTACCGATGGCGCACGTTGTAATTTAAATATTAAGGCAGAAGGTGAAAATGAACATCATAAAATTGAAGCTATTTTTAAAGCGTTTGCAAAAGCAATAAAAGCTGCTGTAAAAAGAGATTCAGAAAAAATGATTTTACCAAGTACCAAAGGAATGCTTTAAGGTTGTTAGTTTTTGGTTGCTGGTTTTTGTCAACAACAAACAACTAATAAGAAACAACTAAATTTAATAAATGAAAATAGTAATAATAAATTACGGAGCAGGAAACATTCAATCTATAAAATTTGCAATTCAACGTTTGGGTTTTGAAGCAGTTTTAACAGATAATGAAACCGAAATTAGAACTGCCGATAAAGTTATTTTTCCTGGAGTTGGAGAGGCGAGTAGTGCTATGGAAAAATTAAAGGCTACTGGTTTAGATAAAGTAATTCCAACGTTAACACAACCTGTTTTAGGTATTTGTTTAGGAATGCAATTAATGTGTAACCACTGCGAAGAAGGCAATACAAAAGGTTTAAATATTTTTAATGTAGCTGTTGTTAAATTTGATGATAGTGAAAAAGTTCCACAAATAGGTTGGAATCAGATTGAGAATTTAAAATCTGATTTGTTTAAAGGTATTTCAGAAAAGGAATATATGTATTTGGTACATAGTTTTTATGTTCCAATAAATAATAAAGCTATTGCAACAACCAATTATGGAATTGAATATGCGTCGGCATTGCAAGAAAAGAACTTTTATGGAGTACAATTTCATCCAGAAAAAAGCAGTAGAGCAGGAGCGAAAATATTACAAAATTTTTTGGAGTTGTAGATTCTTTATGTCATTCCTGTGAAAACAGGAATCCATACAATGTAAAAAATAGATTCCTGCCTGCGTAGGAAAGGCAAAAATATATAAAATAGAATCAAGGATTAAACAATAAAAAAATGAGAATCATCCCAGCAATAGATATCATTAACGGTAAATGTGTACGTTTATCAAAAGGAGATTATGCAACTGAAAAGGTATATAACGAACATCCACTTGAAGTAGCAAAAATGTTTGAAAACCACGGAATAAAACATTTACATTTAGTAGATTTGGACGGTGCAAAAGCGAGTCATATTGTAAATTACAAGGTATTGGAAACCATTGCTTCTAAAACAAATTTAGCCATTGATTTTGGCGGCGGATTAAAGTCTGATGAAGATTTAAAGATTGCATTTGAATCTGGTGCAAATCAGATTACTGGTGGAAGTATAGCTGTTAAACAACCAGATATATTTAAAAGTTGGTTACAAAAATATGGTGCAGATAAAATTATATTGGGAGCCGACGCTAATAACGAAAAAGTTGCCGTTGGAGGTTGGTTAGAAGAATCGGATAAAGAATTGATTCCTTTTATCCAAAGTTATGTAAAAGAAGGAATTAGTTACGTTATTTGTACAGATATTTCAAAAGATGGAATGTTACAAGGACCTTCATTTGATTTGTATCAGAAAATATTGACTCAAGCTAAAAGTTTGATTTCTAACGAAGTAGAACAAATAAAACTAATTGCATCTGGAGGTATTTCAACCTATGATGAATTACCTCGTTTGGCTGCAATGGGCTGCGAAGGAACCATTATTGGTAAAGCCATTTACGAACATAAAATTAGTATGAAACAATTAGAGCAATTTATATTAAATAATTAGCAATTCGCTTTTAGCCGTTAGTTCTTTGCTAATAGCCTAAAGCCAAAAGCCAAAAGCTATAAAAATGTTAACAAAAAGAATAATTCCCTGTTTAGATATTAAAGACGGAAGAACTGTAAAAGGTGTAAATTTTGTAGACCTAAGAGATGCAGGAGATCCTGTAGAGTTAGCTGAAATTTATGCGAATGAGGGAGCAGACGAACTTGTTTTTTTAGATATTACAGCAACTGAACAAAAAAGAAAAACATTGGTAGAACTGGTAATGCATGTTGCAGAAAAAGTTAATATTCCGTTTACCGTAGGTGGAGGAATTTCTTCTGTTGAAGATGTTGAAATTTTATTAAATTCTGGAGCTGATAAGGTTTCTATAAATTCTTCAGCAGTAAAAAATCCACAATTAATAAACGATTTAGCTGCTAAATTTGGAAGTCAATGTGTTGTAGTTGCCATTGATGCTAAACAAATAAAAGGAGAATGGATGGTGCATTTGGTAGGAGGAAAAGTTCCTACTGATATAAAATTATTTGATTGGGCAAAGGAAGTAGCGCAGCGTGGTGCAGGTGAAATATTATTCACTTCAATGGATCACGATGGTACAAAAAATGGTTTTGCCAATGAAGCATTAGCCCATTTAAGTGCATTGGTGAATATTCCTATAATTGCTTCAGGTGGAGCAGGTACTATGCAACATTTTATTGATACTTTTGCAAAAGGAAAAGCGGATGCTGCTTTGGCCGCAAGTGTTTTTCATTTTAAAGAAATAGAAATCATAAATTTAAAGAACGAATTAAAAAATAATAATATAGCCGTTCGATTATAGTGTCATTCTTAAGAACTTAAGAATGACTGAAATTATAGAAATTATTATAGTACAATTACTTTATGCCAAAAGACAACACATATAAAGATGCTTTAACGCATCCAATATTTGAATATATTTTAAAAGCTTCAGAAAATTTACAAGTAAAAACGTTTGTAATTGGCGGTTTTGTACGTGATTATTTTTTAAAAAGAAATACACCCAAAGATATTGATATTGTTGCAGTAGGCAGCGGAATTGAATTAGCGCAAGAAGTAGCACAATTATTGCCAAATAAACCTAAAGTTCAGGTTTTTAAAACTTACGGAACCGCAATGTTGCGTTATAACGATATTGAAATTGAATTTGTTGGAGCAAGAAAGGAATCTTATAACGAAGCAAGTAGAAATCCTGTTGTTGAGGATGGAACCTTAGAAGACGACCAAAACAGAAGAGATTTTACAATAAATGCGTTGGCTTTAAGCCTAAACACGATTGATTTCGGAACATTGTTAGATCCTTTTAATGGATTGCAAGATTTAAAAGATAAGATAATCAAAACTCCATTAAATCCTGATATAACGTATTCCGACGATCCTTTACGTATGATGCGAGCCATCCGTTTTGCGTCTCAATTAAATTTTACAATTGAAAAGAACTCTTTAAATGCGATTACTAAGAATGCAGCTCGATTAGATATAATTACGAGAGAACGTATTATTGAGGAGTTTCATAAAATTATGCTTTCAAAAGTGCCTTCGGTTGGTTTATTATTGTTGCATAAAACAAATTTGTTGCAGCGTTTTTTGCCAGAAGTTACAAATTTACAAGGTGTAGATGAAGTTGAGGGGCAAAAACATAAAGATAATTTTTACCATACTTTAGAAGTGGTTGATAACATTGCAGAAAACACAAACGATTTATGGTTGCGTTGGGCAGCATTATTACACGACATTGGTAAAGCACCAACTAAAAAATTTGATAAAAATGTAGGTTGGACATTTCATTCCCACGAATTTGTGGGTTCAAAAATGGTTTATAAATTATTTAAACGGTTAAAAATGCCATTAAATAATAAAATGAAATTTGTTCAGAAAATGGTATTTTTAAGTTCTAGACCCATTGTTTTAGCTACAGATGTTACTGATGCTGCGGTAAGACGTTTGGTTTTTGATACAGGTGATGATATTGATAGTTTAATGACGCTTTGTGAAGCAGACATAACAACAAAAAATCCAGTTAAATTTAAGCGTTACCATCATAATTTTAAAATTGTACGTGAAAAAATTAAGGAAGTTGAGGCACGAGATCACGTACGTAATTTTCAACCACCAATTTCTGGGGAATTAATTATGGAAACGTTTAACCTAAAACCTTGCCGAGAAATTGGTCAGATTAAAGATGCCATAAAAGAAGCTATTTTAGATGGTAAAATTGCAAATGACTACAATGAAGCTTATGCCTTTATGTTAAAAAGAGCTGAAAAATTAGGACTTAAAGAATAGGCAATAATTTGTTTATTGTTATATTTTTTTTTAAATTAAAAACCAACGTAATTACTTTTCAAAATTACTAGCTAGTATGTTAGAAAATATCAATTCATTTCATTTAACAAAAGTGTTTCGCCTTGCAATCTTAGCTTTGTTGATGGTAATCCCTTCAATAGCTCAGGAAAAACCAGAAGTCAAAATTGGTGGAGCATTGCGTTATAACTATAATTTATCTTCATGGAAAGATGGTCAGAAAAAACGCGTTGGAGATTTTGGTTACGATATGTTTAGGGTAAACGCCAAAGCAACTTATAAAGGAGTATTTCTAAATGCCGAATATAGATTGTATTCTGAAGGTTTTGGAGGTGGATTCTTAAAGCAGGGTTGGATAGGTTATAATTTTAATAAACAGAATCAAATTCATATTGGTTTAACTCAGGTTCCTTTTGGAATTCAACAATACAATTCTCATAACTGGTTTTTCAACCTTACTTATTATGTTGGAATGGAAGATGACCATGATATGGGTTTAAAATACTTGCATATAGGAACAAAATTTGAATATCAATTGGCATTCTTTAAAAATGCAGAAGAATTGAGATTTGGTAGTAATACCGAAGTTTCTCCAAACCGATATTCTTATGATATCACAGGAAGAAACAAAGAAGTAAACCAATTGAACGGAAAGTTTACTTACAAATTTGGAAAAGAATCTACTAATAGATTGGGAGTTTCAATGGAGTATGGTGGTTTATATAATCTTGACACAGAAGAAATGGGTAATCACGCCGCCTTAGCTGTTCATTATGAAATAATCAAAGGGAAATGGAATGGAAAAGCACAATTTATTACTGCTTCCCATAACCCAGAGAATACCGAAGGAGAATCCAGAGATGTCGTTACAATGGGTGCCTATGGAGCTTCTTATAAAGTTGCCACCGATTTTAACCTCTATTCTTTGGCAATTTCCAGAAATGTTCCAGTAGAATTAGGGCCTATTACAAATTTACAGGTTTATAATGATTTTGCTTTTATGCAGAAAAAAACCTCTGGATTTACTAATTCGTATATGAATGTAACTGGTGTTTTAGTCTCTGCTGGAAATATCTATACCTATATTGATTATGCCGCAGGATACAATCACTCCTGGTTAGGCGGAAATTTTGTAGACGATTTTGCCAATGGGAACCCTGATGCTAAATGGGAAGCAAGATTTAATATTAATATTGGCTATTATTTTTAAAATTCATATAATATAGAGAGAGTTCATTCTCTTAGAAAAATTAAATTACATCAAAAATATCGAGTATTATGGCTAAAAAAATTATAAGAAGTGATGAGAAAAAATCCATTTTTGGATTGAATGTAAATGGACCTGTATTTTTTACCTCAGCTATTACTATCATCATAATAATAACATTAACCTTGATGTTTAAACACAGGGCAGAACAATATTTTAACGCAATTCAGGAATTTGTCGCAAATAAAGCCGGCTGGTTTTTTATATTAAGTATAAATATTTTTCTAATTTTTATGCTTTATTTGGCCTTCAGTAAATTTGGGCAATTAAGAATTGGTGGTCAAAGTGCTAAACCAGAATTTAAAACACTTTCGTGGTTTGCGATGCTTTTTAGTGCTGGAATGGGAATTGGTTTGTTGTTTTGGAGTATTTCAGAACCAATTTATCATTTTTTAAGTCCACCTATGGCAGAAGGCGGAACAGCCGAAGCAGCTAAAGAAGCTATGAAATTCACATTTTTACATTGGGGCTTTCATGCTTGGGCAGTATATGCTTTGGTAGGTTTATCCCTAGCATATTTTACGTATTCTCGTGGACTTCCACTTACCATCAGATCTGTTTTTTATCCCTTTTTAGGAGATAAAATTTACGGTAAAATTGGAGACGCTATAGATATTTTCGCTGTATTAGCCACTTTATTTGGTCTTGCAACTTCTTTAGGAATGGGTGTTCAACAAATTGCAGCAGGATTAAGTCATCTCTTCAAAGTAGATAGCGGTGTACAAACTCAAGTTTTACTTATTGCTGGTATAACCTCTGTTGCAACAGTTTCAGTTGTTTTAGGAGTAGATAAAGGAGTGAGGGTTTTAAGTGAATGGAATATGAGAATAGCCGTGCTGTTTCTTCTAATAGTTTTGGTATTAGGACCAACGATTTTTATCTTTAAATCGTTCGTGCAAAATACTGGAAGTTATTTCTCCAGTTTTCTTGAAGTTGCAACCTGGACAGAAAGTTACACCGGGACTAATTGGCAAAATTCCTGGACCATTTTTTATTGGGGATGGTGGATTGCTTGGTCACCTTTTGTGGGAATGTTTATTGCTCGTATTTCTAAAGGACGTACAGTTCGTGAGTTTATTTTAGGAGTTTTAATAGTGCCTTCTCTTGTTACATTTTTTTGGATTTCAGCTTTTGGAAGTACAGCATTACAACAAGTACTTCTTGGAGATGCTACTATTGCAAATGCTGTGAATGAAAATGTTGCCACAGCCTTGTTTGTATTTTTGGAAGATTATCCTTTCGCATTTATTCTTAATATTATTGCCATTATTTTAATTTCAGGATTTTTTATCACTTCTTCAGATTCCGGATCTTTAGTGGTAGATAATTTAACCTCTGGAGGAAAAATAGATGCACCGGTTGGGCAAAGAATCTTTTGGGCCTTTGCAGAAGGTGGTGTTGCGGCGGTTCTTTTAATTGGTGGCGGTTTACAAGCGCTTCAAACAGCAACTATAGTAACCGGATTGCCTTTTGCTATAATTTTATTAATTATGTGCTTTTCTCTTTACAGAGGTTTAATTGAAGACATGAAGAAACTAAAAAAACGAGAATCACAAAAAGAACTTGAAAATTACGAGGAAATAGTTTCTGCTATCGTTAAAAAACGAAATATTAATCAGCAAAACAACATTAAATAATTCTAATAATGACTGAAATAAAAAACATACTGGTTGCCTTAGACCTTTCGGATATTGATAGTACTTTAATTGAATATGCATCATTTATTGCTGAAGCACTTAAAGTTAAAAAAGTGTACTTTGTACATAATATAAAAAAATATGAGATCTCTGAATTATTTGAAGAACAGCTAAAAGATCTTAACCTTGACGAAATAATTGGAGATGAATTAAATGAAAAGGTAGAAGAAAAATTTACCTCTTCAGTTGAATGGGAGGTACTTATTTCAGAAGACCCTAATTCTGAATCTCTTATCAATTATATAGTTAATAAATATAAAGTTCAACTCGCTTTAATTGGAAATAAAAATAAAATAAAGGGTACCGGAGTTGTTAGCGGAAAATTACTGCGTATGCTTAAATGCAACATTCTATCTATCCCAAAAAATGCAAAACCTGCTATTACCAATATTTGGGCGGGAACTGATTTCTCAACTGCTTCAAAAAAGGTTTTTGAAGTAGCTGAAAATTTACAGAGAACCACTGAGGCTAAAATAAAAGCGGTGCACGTTTACAGTGTTCCAATTCAATTTTCACCTTACATTCCAAAAGAACATCTCGATGTAAAGATTGAAAATCATTTAAAGCAAAAATATGAAAGATTTATAAAAAAGATAAGATTCAAAGGTGACTTAACTTCAGAAATTATTCCTGGAAGAGAGAACGGAGTTGCTGTAAAACTTTGTGCCAAAGCCGAAGCTTCTAAAGCAGATCTCATTATTGTTGGAGACAAAGGAGGAAATACCTTCTCTTCTTTAGTTGTTGGAAGTGTTACCGAGGAACTTTTTAATCAGGATATGGAAGTGCCTTTATGGATTGTAAAGTAAAAGTTAGAAAATTCTAAATTCATATAAATAAAACAATAAGTAAAAACTTATTGTTTTATTTATTCATTTAAGTTCGTTTATTCCGCCAATAAATATTGTTGAATAATTTAATAAATCTGCTAAACCATCTTTTGCATTTTTACCGTAATTCCATAAACCTTTTCTGTAAGTTGGATCTGCAGAAATAATCATTCCTGTCTTTTTTGCTAACACTAATCCTTCTTTTAAAGTTACGTAACCACCTTCCAATGATTTGTTATATTTTAGGTGTTTTAAACTTGAACTAAAGCGTTTGCATAGTAACCAGTTTAAAATATTCACCTTTCTTGGCTAATAATTCGTCGTGTTTACCTTGTTCTACAATTTCTCCTTTTTGAAGTACTAAAATTAAATCTGCTTTTTGAATTGTGGATAAACGATGTGCAATTACTAATGATGTTCTATTTTCCATCATTTTCTCCAGTGCCACTTGCACAAGTTGTTCACTTTCGGTATCTAAGGCAGAAGTAGCTTCATCGAGAATCATGATAGGTGGATTTTTAAGTACAGCACGTGCAATACTTAAACGTTGCTTTTGTCCTCCCGAAAGTGTATTTCCGCTATCTCCTATGTTTGTTTCATATTGAAGCGGTAAATCTTTTATAAATTCGTGTGCATTTGCAATATTAGCCGCATCTTCTACTTGTTTTAAACTTGAAGTTTCAACTCCTAAACTAATATTATTTTTAACAGTATCATTAAATAAAATAGATTCTTGGGTTACAATTCCCATTAAACCTCTTAGCGATTTTTGTTTAATGTCTTTAATATCAATACCATCAATTTTGATAACACCTTTGTTAACATCGTAAAATCTAGTTATTAAATTGGCTAAGGTAGATTTTCCACTTCCAGATTGTCCTACCAAAGCAACTGTTTGCCCTTTTTTAATTTTTAATGAAAAATCTCTTAAAACATATTCATCTAAGTATTTAAAAGAAATATTTTCGAAAGAAATATCAGTATCAAAATTTTCTTTAGCTAAAGCATTTGGTGTATCTATAATAGTATTTTCGGTTTCTAAAATATCAATAATACGTTCTGCAGAAGCATTTCCTTTTTGAATACTGTAAAAAGCTGTTGAAATGGCTTTTGCAGGATTTAATACTAAGTAAAATAGTCCAATATACCCGAAGAATTCTTGAGGCTGCATATCACTGTTTTCACTTAAAACCAATCTTCCTCCAAACCATAAAATAGCAATGATGGTTGCCGAACCTAGAAACTCACTCATTGGAGAAGCTAATGTTTTTCGTTGTATAACACTGGTCATTAAATCTCTAAACTTGGTAGTCGATTTTTTAAATTTATTTTCAATTTTATCTTCGGCATTAAACCCTTTTATAACACGTAAGCCAGTTAGTGTTTCTTCCATAAATGATAAAAAAGTTCCTGTTTCTTGTTGCGCTAGTAAAGACTTTGCTTTTAATTTCTTACTAATTGCAGAAATTATAAAACCAGAAACTGGTAATAAAATAAAAACAAATAATGTGAGTTTTGCACTAATGGCAAACATTGATATTAATGTTAAAATAATGGTTAAAGGTTCACGTACTATGGTTTCTAGTGAAGTTAAAAAAGAGTTCTCAACCTCCTGAACATCAGAGGTCATGCGAGCTATAATATCACCTTTTTTCTTTTCAGAAAAGTAGGAGAGTGGTAATTCTATAATTTTATGATATAAGCTGTCTCTTAAATCTTTTACTACGCCATTTCTTAAAAATGCCAATACAAAAGAAGCTAAATAACGAAACAAATTTTTAAAGAAAAATAAACTAAAAGATAAAATACAAATAAAGAGTAAAGCTTTATCAATTCCGCCACTATCCATTAATTCGGTAACTTTATAATTTAGAGAGCCAGAAATAAAATCGTACAAACTTGAAATACCATCATATACAGGTTTTTCATAAGTTGGTTCTTCTTTTCCAAATAAAATTCCGAGTACAGGAATAAATCCTAAAACGGATAGTACATTAAATAATGCATACAAAATATTGAATATAATATTTAGGTATGCATATTTAAGATATGGTTTTGCGTATTTTAAAATCTTTTTGAAATAATTCATTAAGATAGTTTCATTTCAGTAATAATTCGTTGAATTTTCGTATCTAATTCGGCTTCAACTTTTTGAGCATTTTCAATGGTGTCAAGTGGAGCTTTTACACTAAAGTAAAATTTGATTTTAGGCTCTGTTCCGCTTGGTCTTGCAGCAATCTTTGTTCCATCCTCAGTTTCGTAAATTAATACATTAGATTTTGGAATCTCAATAGTTTCAACTGTATTATTTATTAGATTTGTTTTAGTTGACGCTTCGTAATCATATAAATATAGGACTTTAGAACCATCAATCTCGGTTACTGGATTTTCACGTAAATCTACCATCATTTGTGAAATTTGTTGTGCGCCATCCATTCCTTTTTTAACAATAGCAATCAAATGTTCTTTATAGAAATTATTATCTACATAAATTTGTAATAATTCTTGATACATAGAACTTCCCTTTGATTTAGCATCTGCAGCAATTTCACAAGCTAGCAATGTTGAAGAAACAGCGTCTTTATCACGTACAAAATCGCCTATCATATAACCGAAACTTTCTTCTCCACCACCAATAAAATCAAGCGTTCCTTCAGCATCGCGTATCATTTTAGCTATCCATTTAAAACCGGTTAAACTAACTTTAGATTGTACACCGTAACGTTCGGCAATTTCACCCACTAAATTTGTAGAAACAATTGTAGAACCAATAAACTGTTTTCCGTTTAATTTATCAGCTTCTTGCCATTTTTTAATCAAGAAGTTAGTCATTAAACACATTGTTTGGTTTCCGTTTAACAATTTCATGTTTCCTTCTAAATCTCTAACAGCAATACCCAATCTATCGCAGTCTGGATCTGTACCAATTACAATATCGGCTTGTATTTTATATGCTAAATCTGTTGCCATTTTAAGCGCAGCTGGTTCTTCTGGGTTTGGAGAAACCACTGTTGGAAAATCTCCATTTGGTACTCTTTGCTCTTCAACAATGTGTACATCGTTGTATCCAGCTTTTTCTAATGCTTCTGGCACAGAAACAATAGATGTTCCGTGTAAGGAAGTGAATACAACTTTTAAATTATCACGGTTTTTTGTACTTTCAAAAGTTCCATTTTTTACACAAGAATCTGTAAAAACGGTATCAACTTTTTTGCCAATAACTTCAATCAAATTTTCGTTAGCTTCAAATTTAATTTCAGAAAATTCTAAGCTATTTACTTCATCAATAATTTTTGAATCGTGTGGAGGAACAATTTGTCCACCATCATTCCAATATACTTTATAACCGTTATATTCTGGCGGATTGTGAGAAGCTGTTAATACAATACCTGCATCGCAATTTAAGTGTTTTACTGCAAAAGAAAGTTCTGGAGTTGGACGTAAATCTTCAAACAAAAATACTTTTATACCATTGGCTGAAAAAACATCTGCTACAATTTTTGCAAATTTTTGACTGTTATGGCGGCAATCAAAAGCAATTGCGACCTTAAGTTGTTTATTTGGAAACGTTTGAATTAAATAATTAGACAACCCTTGTGTTGCTTTCCCTAAAGTATATTTATTAATTCGGTTCGTTCCTGCACCCATAATACCGCGCATTCCTCCAGTACCAAATTCCATATCTTTATAAAATCTATCGGCTAATTGATCTTGATCCGTATCAATTAAGAGTTGAATTTCTTTTTTTGTTTCGTTATCAAATGTGTCTGTTAACCACAATATTGCCTTATCTATATAGGTGTTCATAATGTTTTATATTCAAATTTTAATACAAAAATACTGTTATTCAATGTAAAATAATAGTACTATTTACTAAAACGTTATATATTAATTTTGTTAGAAATTGAATATCTTTTTGTATCGGATTTTGTGCGTAGCATTATTTCTCCTAAAAAACCTGCTAAAAAGAATTGTGTACCAATAATCATGGTAACTAATGCAATGTAAAATTGGGGTCTTTCTGTAATTAACCTACCAGATGGATTAAAGAATAATTTATCAATTCCTAAATAGAAGGAAAAAGTACAGCCTACAATAAACATTACTGTACCTAAAAAACCGAATAAGTGCATAGGTCTTTTACCGAAAGTAGATAAAAACCAAATAGTAATTAGGTCTAAAAAGCCATTTATAAAGCGTTCAATACCAAATTTTGTAACTCCATATTTACGCGCTTGGTGTGCTACTACTTTTTCATCAATCTTATTAAAACCTGCATTTTTTGCAAGTACTGGAATGTAACGATGCATTTCACCATTAACATCAATACTTTTAATAACTTCCTTTTTATACGCTTTTAATCCACAATTAAAATCGTGTAATTTTAAACCAGAAGTTTTTCTAGCTGCTGCATTAAATAATTTTGAAGGAATGTTTTTTCTAATTTTAGAATCGTAGCGTTTCTTTTTCCAACCAGAAATTAAATCGAAGCCATCTTTAGCTATTAAATTATATAATTCTGGAATTTCATCTGGACTGTCTTGCAAATCTGCATCCATTGTAATTACTACATTACCTTGTACTTCTTTAAAGCCCGCATTAAGAGCTTGTGATTTTCCGTAATTTTTTTGAAATCTAATTCCTTTTACATTAACATTCTTTGTAGAAAGTTGTTCTATTACTTCCCAAGAAGTGTCTGTACTACCATCATCAATAAAAAGAACCTCATAAGAATAACAATTGGATTGCATAACTTTTACAATCCAATCGTGTAATTCATTTAAAGATTCTTCTTCATTAAGTAGTGGAATAACTACTGATATATCCATTTATTTTTTTGTTTTAATCTTCTTCGGTTCTTTTTAATATTAAACCTTCTATAAGTGAAATGATAAAACCAAAGAATAAGCTACCTATAATTCCCATTGCAGCACCAATTAGCGGACCAGAAAATTTTTCTTGCATTGCTATAGCCATATCTAATTGTTCATCTGTCATATTAGGATTTTGTTCTAACATTTTTTCCTGACCAACTTTCATCATGTTTTCTACAAAGTCTGGTTCAATAAAATTAATAAAAATTTGATTGTAAAGAACAGATATAATTGCACCAACTAACGCAATTCCTAAACCAATTTTTAAAGCTTCACCTAAACTTAAAAGGTTATTATTTCCTTCTTTAAAGTTTTTTAATCCCATAAAAATAGCTACAGCCATAATTACAAAGCTAGCGGCCATTACCCCAAATCCTTGGTCGTAAATTTTTCCCATTGCATAAATTGCAACTGATAGGATAACTGAAACTACACCTAATATTAGTCCATAGTTTAGCATTACTTGTTTTGATGATGTTGATTTTTGGTTTTCCATAATTGTTTTGTTTAGTTTTTAACAGTAACAAATATACTAAATACACATTTAGTATAAAGTTATTTTAATTAATATTAGTATTTGTTTTTAATAATTTATTAGTAATCAGAATTTTAAAAATGTTACATAAAAATAAAAAAAAAAAAGATTGGTTTTATTAAAAATGATTGTAAATTTGCAGCCGGGCAAGTCCTACACAACCAGCTCCCTTTGAATCCTCCAGGGCGGGAACGCAGCAAAGGTATTAGGTTGTAGCGGTGTGATGTAGGTAGCTTGCCTTTTTTTATTTAAAATATTCTTCCTGCATTTGCAGGATTTTTTGTTTAATGTAATTAGTTTAATTTTACATTTATGAGTAAAGTAGTTTTAATAACCGGAGGTTCTTCTGGAATAGGAAAGTCTGTTGGAGAATTTTTATCTGAAAAAGGTTTTATTGTATATGGAACAAGTAGAAATCCTTCAAAAATTGAAAACCATCCATTTAAATTAGTAGCATTAGATGTTAGAGATGTTGATACTATTAAAACTGCTGTTGCTGAAGTAATTAAAAATGAAGGAAGCATAGATGTATTGGTAAACAATGCAGGAATGGGAATTACAGGTCCCATTGAAGAAACACCCACAAGTGAAATGCGTAATGTTTTTAATACAAATTTATTTGGTGCAATTGATGTAATGAAAGCCGTTTTACCACAAATGCGCTCTCAAAAAAGTGGTTTAATAATAAACGTTACTTCTATTGCAGGGTATATGGGATTACCTTTTAGAGGAATTTATTCCGCAACCAAAGGAGCGTTAGAAACTGTAACTGAAGCTATTAGAATGGAAGTTAAAAGCTTTGGAATAGAGGTTACTAATGTCGCTCCAGGTGATTTTGCAACTAATATTGCTTCGGGAAGGTTTCATACTCCTGTTTTTGAAGATTCTCCTTATAAAGAAAAATACCAAGAGAATTTAAATTTAATGGATGCTCATGTTGATAATGGTAGCGATCCTCTAGAAATGGCTACTGCTATTTATAAAATAATTAATACTTCAAAACCTAAAATACATTATAAGGTTGGTAGTTTTATGCAGAAAATTTCAATTGTATTAAAAAAGATACTTTCAGATAAAATGTATGAAAAATTATTAATGAATCATTACAAATTATAGGCATTTAAATTATTCTACAATTAGTTTTTTAGCAATAGTAATTCCATTATTGGTCGCTTTTAAAATATAAGTTCCAGGATTCCATTTTGTTACATCTACTTTGGTATTGGTTTTTGGGAGTAGATTTAATGTGTGTACTAACTGTCCGGTTACCGTATAAAACTTAAAAAAGGTTTCTCCATCGGTTACGTTGTTACTAATATAAAATTGCTCCTGAGAAGGATTTGGATATATATTTATGTTGACATCCAAAATATTCTCTTCTATTGAAAGCGTTAGAGAAGGGTCACTATTTAGAAAAAAACCAATAGTATTTACATTAGAAGTAGTTAGTAAGCCCAATCCTCCAGAATTTTTATGCTGAAAAGAGGCATTAAAAGAATCCCCTTGATTTATGTCATTTACAATACCAATTAAACCTCCACTTCCTGTTTTATCAACTGGAACATAACGTTGAATTTCATAAGAATTTAATGTTCCACCTGCTGAACTCGCAAATTGATACGCAGCATAAACTACATTGCTACCTGAAGCTGCCATGTTATAAGAAGCATGCATGAAAAATTTGTTATCTGTAAAGCCATTTGTTGGAGCTGTTATAGGCGCCGAATTTATTGTGCTAAAGCTGTCTACAGCACTCGTTGCATCAAGAGGAAAATCACTATAAGCAGGAAATACATTTCCTCCTGTTGCAGTTGTACCCCTTAAAGCAACAGCAGATATAGTAGCTCCTGTTGTTGTAATATTTGTTCCATCATTTACTTTATGTGCTAGCCTATAATAATAATCTCCAGCGGGTTTGTTTTTAATTAAAGTTACTATAGTAACAGCACCAATTGCCACGCTACTTATAATACTTCGCGTGACTTCTGAATTCGGAATGTCTGTAAAGGTACTATTATCGATAGATTCTTTTAGAGACCATGCGCCAATTGCAGAAGCATTTACTGTATTAGCTGAAAATGTTGAAATAACATAAATATCTGCAGGTTTTTCGAGGGTGATTTTATTTGTTGTTGCAACAGCTTCATAACCTGTAGATGAAGTGCTTATTAAAGCAGCTGTTCCTTGTCCATTTGGTAAATTAATAGCACTACTAGCAATTTCAATAGCAGTAATTATCGCTTTTGAATCAAATTGTTTGTTTGCACCAGATGTAGTTTTAGTATGCTCTAATGTAAAAGTTTTTAATCCAGTAAAAGGTGTACTATAGTTGAAAATAAAAGAAATTGCAACAATTCCTTTATCAGTATATGTTTTTGAAGCAACATAACGCGAAATAGTTTGACTTAAATTAGTGCCTTCTGACAATCTAAATATACTGTTTATATCACTATTACCACTAGATACTTCAACTTCAATTATAGCTTCTACCAATACTTTTGTTGTCCCTGTTAAATTAAGCGATGTTGCTACAACAGGCATCCAATTAACACCATTTCCAGTTGTAGTAGCTGTTGCTTGAGCAGATGATGCTTCTAATGATTTTTGGGCGATACTAATTGCAATGTTTAAAAAGAAAAATAAAAAAGTTAAAAGAAATATATTTTTTCTCATTTTTATGATTAATTAGATAGTTTGTACAAAAATACGATTTATTTCGTTTTTATATTTAGGAACCTATAGTTATAACTTAAATTCTACTTTTATTCTGAAATATTTTCCCTTGCTAGTTGTTCGATAACCAATGATTTGACTATTTTTGCAGCAGAAGACAAATGAATACTAATAAATAAAACATAACAAATGAAATTTTTTATTGATACCGCTAACTTAGAGCAAATAAAAGAAGCACAGGCTTTAGGAGTTTTAGATGGAGTTACAACAAACCCATCATTAATGGCAAAAGAAGGAATTACTGGAGCTGATAATATTTTAAAGCATTATGTTGCAATTTGCAATATTGTTGACGGTGATGTAAGTGCAGAAGTAATTGCTACAGATTTTGCTGGCATGATTAAAGAAGGTGAAGCATTGGCAGCATTACATCCACAAATTGTAGTTAAGTTACCTATGATTGCTGATGGTGTAAAAGCATGTAAATATTTTTCAGATAAAGGAATAAAAACAAACGTAACATTGGTATTCTCGGCAGGCCAAGCTCTATTGGCAGCAAAAGCAGGTGCAACTTATGTTTCTCCATTTATTGGTCGTTTGGATGATATTTCTACAGATGGCTTAAATTTAATTTCTGAAATTAGACATATTTATGATAATTATGGATTTGCAACTGAAATTTTAGCAGCATCTGTGCGTCACACAATGCATATTATAGATTGTGCAAAATTAGGTTCAGATGTTATGACAGGTCCTTTAAGCGCAATTAAAGGCTTGTTAAAACACCCATTAACAGATAGTGGTTTAGCTCAATTTTTAGCAGATTATAATAAAGGAAATTAGTTTTTTAAATAATCTGTTTTATATTTTGATCAAAAAAAATGTTTATTGAATTAATTCAATAAACATTTTTTTTAAATCGTTTTTTGCTGTTTTTACTTAGTACAAAGAGCATTATTTTAAATTACAGGCTATAAAAATTTAAAGCTTCAATAAGTAGTGATTTATCAACGGTACAATCAAATTTAAAATTTTCAAGATTAGAAAGTAATACAAAATTTACTTGTCCACTTACATTCTTTTTATCGTGAATTAAAAGTTCAATTATTGCATCGTAATCAGAAGGTTTAATTACTGTAGTTCCATAAATTTCTAACAATTTATTTTTTATATTTACTAATTTATCAGAAGGAAAATTCAATAATTTTTCAGATAAAAAAGTTTCTGTAATCATACCTATTGCAATAGCTTCACCGTGTGTTAATTTTTCTTTGTTTTCCGATTCTAGAAAATACGATTCAATTGCATGTCCTAAAGTATGTCCGAAATTTAAAACTTTACGAAGTCCATGTTCTTTTGGATCTTCAGTAACAACTTCATTTTTAATTTCAATAGATCGGTGAATTAAAGACTCTATATTATTAATAGACAACTCTTTGAAGCTGTTTATTTCATCCCATAATTTAACATCATACGTTAGTCCATATTTAATAATCTCTGCTAAACCAGAACGGATTTCTCGTTCATCTACAGTTTCTAAATACCTAGTATCAACAAGTACCATTTCTGGATCAGAAAACAATCCAATTTGATTTTTTAAAACGCCTAAATCAACGCCTGTTTTTCCGCCTACAGAGGCATCAACCATACTTAATAATGTGGTTGGAATATTAATAAATTTAATACCTCTTTTAAAACAAGATGCTACAAAACCACCTAAATCCGTTATTACACCACCTCCCAAATTAATTAGTAAACTTTTTCTGTCAGCACCTAATTCGGTTAATGCGTGCCATACACCAGAACAGGTATCAAGGTTTTTATTTTCTTCACCAGCTTCAATTTCAATAATTTCAATTTCTGAAGTTGTTTCTAGTGCTTCCAATAAAATTGGTAAACAGTGTTGATTGGTATTTTCATCAACTAAAATAAAAATTTTTGAAGTTTTATTTGAACTTAAATAGGCATTTAATTTAAAATAAGCGTCTTTATTAAAGTTTACAAAATAATTATTGGATAATATAGGTTTCATTTTGGATAATATTTTTGTGCAAATTAAAGAGAAAAAAATGAAAAAATAAACAGTTTGTAATTATCTTTGATTAAACAAATTTACAATGGAAAAATTATTTGATAATACAGAGGTTGCTTTTGCAATAAAGTCAAACTCTGAACTCGATAGAGCTTTTTATCTTTTTGAAATGATAAAACGGGAGCCGCTAGTAAAAATTGGGACAGCTGTTACCAAATTTGCTCTTAAAACCCATTTGCCAGTTGAAGGAATAATTAGGGCAACTGTATTTGACCATTTTTGTGGTGGTGTAACCGAAGAAGATTGTATGCCTATAATAGATAAAATGTACACCAAAAATGTACATTCTGTTTTAGATTATTCTGCTGAAGGTAAGGAGGTTGAAGAGCAGTTTGATCTTGCAATGGAAAAAACATTGAACACTATTAAATTTGGAAAAGAAAAGCCAAGTATTCCGTTTGCAGTTTTTAAACCAACAGGTTTTGGAAAGTTTAAAATTTATCAAAAAATAACCGAAGGAGAACCATTAGATCCACACGAAGAAATAGAATGGAAACGTATAAAAGAAAGATATGATATTGTTAGTAAAGCGGCTTATGATAGAGACGTTCCATTATTAATTGATGCTGAGGAAACCTGGATGCAAGATGCTGCCGACGATTTAATTGAAGAAATGATGCGTAAATACAACAAAGAAAAAGTGATTGTATTTGGAACCTTACAATTGTATCGTTGGGACAGATTAGAGTATCTTAAAAAACTTCACGAACGTGCTAAAAAAGAAGGGTTTAAAATAGGAATGAAATTGGTGCGTGGCGCATATATGGAAAAAGAACGTGAACGCGCAGAAAAGAAAGGCTATAAAGACCCAATTTGTGTAAACAAAGAAGCTACCGATACTATGTTTAATGATGTACTAACATATATGTTTAAAAACATTGAAGATATGGCTATTTTTTCTGGAACACATAACGAAGAAAGTTCTTATTTATTAATGGATTTAATAGCTAAATCTGGTTTAGATAAAAATGATAGAAGAGTATGGTTTGGACAATTATATGGCATGAGTGATCATATAAGTTATAATTTATCAGATTCTGGATATAATGTTGCAAAATATTTACCTTTTGGACCTGTAAGAGATGTTATGCCTTATTTAATTAGACGCGCTGAAGAAAACACCTCTGTTGCAGGACAAACAAGTAGAGAACTTCGGTTATTAAAAGAAGAGAGAGAACGGAGAAAAATTTAAACCATTTTTTAACGTATTTACTTTTTTAGAATACTAACGGGTTAATTTCGTTCAATAATAATTATTATAAATTAGTTGTTGAACGATTTTTTTATGTTGATTAACTACTTTTACATGTAGCGTACCTTTAATTTAATATTTTCATTTTTCTTTTAATTTCTCTAATAAATAATAACAAAATTATAGTCAATCTTAACAATATAAAAAAGTATAAAAATTGCACCAATAATTCCCCAATTTTAGCGAGCCTAAGGTAAGTTGTTATATATCATAATAATACGTTTTGTACAATTTTAATTATTTTAGAAAAATCATAATTAAACTTTTCTTAAAATAAACCAAATAAAACAATTACTTTTGCAGCCTTTAAAAATATGGAATATGCAATCTATTAGAAATATAGCAATTATAGCTCACGTTGATCACGGTAAAACAACGTTGGTTGATAAAATTATTGATCAAGCTCACATTTTAGATGAGCGAAAAGTTAGAACCGATCTTTTATTAGATAATAATGATTTAGAGCGCGAGCGAGGAATTACTATTTTATCTAAAAACGTTTCAATAAATTATAAAGGTGTAAAAATAAATATTATAGACACACCTGGTCACGCCGATTTTGGAGGAGAAGTGGAACGTGTATTAAAAATGGCTGATGGTGTTTTGTTGTTAGTTGATGCTTTTGAAGGGCCAATGCCACAAACACGTTTTGTATTAGGAAAAGCATTAGAACTTGGGTTAACGCCAATTGTTGTTGTAAATAAAGTTGATAAACCAAACTGTACACCAGATATAGTACACGAAAAAGTTTTTGATTTAATGTTTGCATTAGATGCTACCGAGCAACAATTAGAATTTGATACCATTTATGGTTCTGCAAAAAATGGTTGGATGAGTAGAGACTGGAAAGATGAAACTACAAATATAGTTCCTCTTTTAGATTCTATCTTAGAAAATATTCCAGAAGCACCTTATAAAGAAGGTACAGTTCAAATGCAAATTACATCATTAGATTTTACATCTTTTGTAGGTAGAATTGCAATTGGACGTGTTTTTAGAGGTGATTTAGAAGAAGGGAAAGATTATATGCTGTGTAAAGCTGATGGAAGCTTTAAAAAAGTTCGAATTAAAGAGTTACATACTTTTGAAGGTCTAGGAAAAGATAGAACTTCTAAAGTTAGAAGTGGAGATATTTGTGCAATTACAGGTATTGAAGGATTTGATATTGGAGATACTATTGCTGATATAGAGAATCCTGAAGCATTACCTAGATTAAAAGTAGATGAACCTACTATGAGTATGTTATTTACTATTAATAACTCTCCTTTTTATGGTAAAGAAGGTAAATATGTAACGTCTCGTCATTTAAGAGATAGACTCTATAAAGAAACTGAAAAAAACTTAGCACTTAGAGTTGAAGATACTGACACAGAAGATAAATTTAACGTTTATGGACGTGGAATTTTGCATTTATCTGTTTTAATTGAAACAATGCGAAGAGAAGGTTACGAACTACAAGTTGGACGTCCACACGTTATTATTAAAGAAATTGATGGTGTTAAATGTGAGCCTTATGAAACTTTAGTAATTAATGTTCCTGAGGAATCTGCAAGTAAAGCAATTAACTTAGTAAGTTTAAGAAAAGGTGATTTATTAGTAATGGAACCTAAAGGAGACTTACAGCATTTAGAATTTGATATTCCTTCAAGAGGATTAATTGGTTTGCGTAATAGAATTTTAACAGCAACTCAAGGAGAAGCTATTATAAATCACAGATTACGTGGATTTGATGCTTATAAAGGAGAAATTACAACGTCTAATAATGGTGCAATTATTTCTGCCGAAACAGGTAAAGCTACTGCATATTCAATTGATAAATTACAAGATAGAGGTAAGTTTTTTATAGATCCTAATCAAGATATTTATAAAGGTCAGGTTGTTGGAGAAAACAACAAACAAGAGGATATGGCTGTTAATTTAATAAAAGGTAAAAAATTAACAAACGTTCGTAAATCAGGAACTGATGACAGTGTTAAAATTGCTCCAAAAATTGATTATTCATTAGAAGAATGTATGGAATATATTAAAGAGGACGAGTATTTAGAAATAACACCTCAAAGTCTACGTATGCGTAAAATAGCATTCAGATAAATACTGTTTTTAAACATATTTAAAGCGCTTTCATAACTTGAAAGCGCTTTTTTTTTACTTTTTTAAATATATAAGTCTAACAATTAAGTACAATTAATTATTCTTACCAGTAACATTAGTTACTGATTTATAACTAATAAGGTCTGAAATTTGAACTATTATTTTAAAACAAGCATTCATGAAAAAAAATATAATTTTAAATGTATTTATAGCTTTGTTTGTATTGAGTTGTTCCAATAATTCCTCAGAAGAAGCTGCACTACAAAATAATTTAGAACCTCAAAGTACACTCTCTAAAGATGAAATAGCGGATTTGTTATTTTTAAGAGAAGAAGAAAAATTAGCAAGAGATGTCTATTTACATTCTTATAACTTATATGGTTTACAAATATTTAAAAATATTTCAAACAGTGAACAACAACATATTAATAGTGTAATTAAACTTTTAGTTAGTTATAATTTAGAAGATCCTGCTTCAGAAGTTATTGGGAAATTTAACAACTCCGACTTACAATCAATTTATAATAACTTAATAGAAAGTTCTAATATTTCTTTATTAGAAGCATTAAAAGTTGGAAATACAATTGAAGACCTTGACATAAACGATATTTCTAAAAACGAAAAAAGAACCTCAAAACCTGATCTATTAAACCTCTACTCTTTATTAAAATGTGGTTCAAGAAATCATTTAAGAAATTTTAATAATCAGGTAGAGCAAAATAATGGTAGTTATGAGCCAATGTATATAACAATTAATGAATTTGAAGCTATTATTTCATCTTCTAACGAACAATGTGGAAATAATTAAAATTAAGAAAATGAAAGTATTAAAAATTTTATTAGTTATAACTTTAGCAATTATAACTTCTTGCTCTAATAATACAAAAAACAATAAAAATATTGTAGAAATTGTAGAAATCTCAACAGATAATGAAGGTTATAAATTGCTTCAACAACATTGCTATGCTTGTCATTCAGTAAGCTCTAAATCGCATGATGAAATTATTGCACCACCAATGGTTGCTGTTAAAAGAAGGTATAAAATGTCTTATCCTCTAGAGAGTGAGTTTATTATGGCAGTTACAAATTGGGTATTAGAACCAAAAGAAACGCATGCTTTAATGTATGGTGCTGTTAAAAAATTTAAAGTGATGCCAAAACAATCTTTCAAGAAAGATGAAATAGTTAAAATAGCAACTTATATGTTTAATAATGAATTAGAAAAGCCCAGTTGGTTTCAAGAACATTTTAATTTAGAACATCCAAATGGAATGGGTAATAGAACAGGAAAAAGAAGAGAAATGTTTAAAAGTAACTAATTTTATTAAAGGTTAAAGATTAGTTTAGTTATCAAAAATTAACCAATGTTTTAAAGCGTAAACATTGGTTAATTAAACGTTATATATATTTAGAATAATATTTTTTTATCAATAGCGTCTTTTGCAAACCAAACAAGAAATGAGGCAATAATTATCGTTATTATAGGCAAAATTACTGTAGTTCCAGTTAAAGCAACAAATTCTTGAATAAATAAATTATAAACAACTTGTACAACAACCGTAACAAAAGAAATTAAGAACATTGGTTTAGCCCATTTTTTCTTTAATAGTAATGCTAGAGATCCTAAAAAACCAGAAAACACTGCAATTGCAAATGCAGCTGTAATCCAAATGGGTACATTAGCGTAATAAGCTTGTTCGTTTTCGGGTAATAATAACAACGCTTCATCTGTTAGATAGGCTTGCTTCAAATAAGCTACCACACCCATTATATTCCAAAATAAGGCAATACTGCTAATTATCCAGAAAATGGTAGTCGGTTTAGTTGTTGAATTTGACATAATAAAATTTGTTTAGATGAGTATAAGGTTTAAATCTGTGTACAAATTAACGTAATTATTAAAATTAACCAAATATTTGAACATGTAAACATAGTACGAATGTAATTATTAAGTCAATATTTTTTTAGAAATGAATTAAAAAAACAGCTTTCTCTATTAGCATTTTTCACCCAAATTAACTTGCTTTAACCTGCCTTTTTAAAATATTTTATATCAATATATTAACTTGCTATATAAAAAATTAAACAGGAAGTGTTATATTTGCAAAAGTTTACACTATATTATTGAATATAATTTAACTAAGTTATCTAAATATCTTAGTTAAATTTGGTAAATTACTTTTTAAAATTGTTTTTCAAAAAAATAATTTTAATTCAAAAAAACAACCTTAACTGCCTGTTTGGCAGTTTGTTAAACAAATAAAATTTAATATAAATAATTAATGGCAGGATCACAAGAAACATTTGGTAAAAAAGAAAGAGAGAAGAAAAGATTAAAAAAGAAGAAAGACAAACTTTTAAGAAAAGAAGAGCGTAAAGCTAGTGGACAAGACAATATGTTTGTATATGTTGACGAGTTTGGACAATTAACAGATACGCCACCAGATCCTACCAAAAAAATTAAAGTAGATGCAGAAAGCATTGAAATAGGTATTCCTAAAAAAGAAGATAGAGAAGAAGAGGCTCCTGTTGACAGACAAGGTAAAGTTTCATTTTTTGATACTTCAAAAGGTTTTGGTTTTATTATTGATTCGAATTCACAAGAAAAGTTTTTTGTTCACGTAAGTGGTGTTTTAGAAGAAATAGCAGAAAACGACAAAGTTACTTTTGAACTAGAAAAAGGTTTAAAAGGAATGAATGCTGTTCGAGTAAAAAAAATATAATATTTTAAATATATAGATCTTTAAAAGCTACTTTTTTTGAGTAGTTTTTTTTGATTCATAACTAAAATAAACTCCTAGTTAATAGAAGTATATTTACAACATATAAAAAATAAATATGTCAACATTTTTAGAATTAGGAGTTCACAAAGAGTTTGTTAAAGGGCTAAAAGAACTTGGTATAAAATCACCAACCGAAGTACAAAAGGCAACAATTCCTGTTTTATTAAAATCTAAAACAGATTTAATAGGTCTAGCACAAACAGGCACTGGTAAAACCGCAGCCTTTGGGTTGCCAATTTTACAAGCCATCGACCCAAATTCTTCAAATATTCAATCGTTAATTTTAGCGCCTACCAGAGAATTAGCGCAGCAAATAAAAAAGCAACTTTTTAAATACACCAAATATTTAGATAGTAAAATTTTTATAGAAGCTGTTTATGGTGGTGAAAAAATTGAACGTCAGATTAGTAATTTAAAAAGAACTACACATATTGTAGTTGCTACACCTGGAAGGTTGATAGATTTAATTGAAAAAGGTGAAATAGATTTAAGTAGAGTAACAACCCTAGTGCTAGATGAAGCTGATGAAATGTTGAGCATGGGTTTTAAGCAAGACTTAAATAGAATTTTAAAATATACTGGAAAAAAGAAAAATACTTGGTTGTTTTCGGCTACAATGCCCGAAGAAATTCAACAAATTATTAAAACATATATGGCTGCAGATGCTGTTAAAATTGCAGTCAATAAAAATAGTTTAGTAAATGCAAATATTACGCATCATTTTATAAAAACAACTATTAAAGGTAAACCAGAATTATTAATTAAAATTTTAGAACGTAGATCAAATGATCGAGGAATTATATTTTGTAGAACTAAAGCAGGTACACAAAATTTAACCAATTTTCTAAAAGAAGAAGGTTTTTCTGTAGATGCTTTAGAAGGTGATATGCAGCAAAAAGAGCGCGAAAAAGTAATGCGTGCCTTTAAAAATGGAAGTTTACAAGTTTTAATTTCAACTGACGTTTCTGCACGTGGTATTGATGTTCATAATTTAGGCTTTGTAATTCACCATCAATTACCTGAACAATTAGAGTACTATACACATAGAAGCGGTAGAACTGCAAGAGCTGGAAAAGCAGGTTTTTCTATTGCGTTAATTTTACCTACTGAATTACAAAAAATTCAAGATCTTCAAAAAGCCTTAGGAATTAAATTTGTTGAAATTTCAATATAATTGAACCTGTATTAAATATCAGTTGATTAACTGAATTTTAAGTGATTTCGGCAGAAATTAATGCTTAAAAATATCATGTTTAAGTTTTTAAAAAATTGAAAACTAACGTATTAGTTGCTGCAGCATTTATCGACTCTGGAACAGTTACTAAATGTACTTTAACAGGTATAAATTATTGTTATTCATTTTTATGGGCAATGTCATTGTCTATAATTGACAAAATAGCCTCACGTTTAGGTATTATTGCTCAAAAAGGTTTCGCAACGGCAATTAAAAAGTAAATATCTTTTCCAATTCTAAGAAAATTAACAATTATTTTAATATTCTCTACAACTGTAATTGGAAATACAGCAGACGAAGCTGGAAATATTAATGGAACATCTTTGGGTATTGCTTCCGTTTTTGGAGTAACTACTTTTAATTTTTACGCAATATTAATCGGGATTTCAATTTTTATTTTAAAGATTCTTTCAGAAAAATTGTACTTTTAAAGTTTAAAAAAAATTTAAATTAATGAAACGGGTTTCTATTTTAATAATTCTATTCATATTTGTTTTCGGTTTTGCTCAAAATTCAGATAAGAATTCTGAAATTATAACAAGTGGACCCGAAAAAGGAACGTTATTAATTGTTGGTGGAGCAGCATCTGATTATTTTTATGAAGAGTTTATGACTTTAGTTGGTGGCCCAAATAAACCTATTGTTGTTATACCAACGGCTGGTAGTAGTCAAGTGGTTTCACAAGAAAATTTAAATGATTTTAAAAATAGCTTTATAAAAAAGGGTTTCAAAAACGTAAGTGTATTGCACACTCATAATCGAGAAGAAGCTAATTCCGAAGAATTTATTAAAGTTTTAAAAGATGCTAAAGGAGTTTGGTTTAGTGGTGGAAGACAATGGCGGTTAGCAGATTCATATTTAAATACAAAAACACATAAAGCATTTAAAGATTTGTTAAATAGAGGAGGAGTTATTGCCGGAAGTTCTGCAGGTGCTACCATTCAAGGTTCTTATTTGGCACGTGGAGATACAAAAACCAATACAATTATGATGGGAGATCACGAGGAGGGATTTAACTTTTTAACCAACGTAGCAATTGATCAGCATTTATTAGCAAGAAACCGTCAATTTGATATGTTCGATATTTTACAAAATCGTCCAGAATTATTGGGTATTGGTTTAGATGAAGATACCGGAATTATTGTTAGAAATAATATCTTTGAAGTTATTGGAAACAGTTATGTTGCAATATATGATGGCACTAGATGGATAAAAGATAAAAATGAAATTATAAAGTTGCCAAAAGGTAGCAGAGATTTTTATTTTCTTAAAAAAGGAGATAAATACAATTTAACTAAACGTAGAATTATTAAAGATTAAAATTATAAATAACTGAAGAACTATTATGAAAAAAATATTAATTATTGCTTTGTTTATTGTTACTATAACTTCTTCCTATTCACAAAAGAAGATATTAGATCACAAAGATTTTGAGATATGGAATACAATAAGAAGCCAAAAAATTTCAGGGAACGGTAATACAATAATGTATTTAGTTGAAAAAGGTGAAAAAGACAGTCAACTTAAAATTAAAAACAATAAGGGACAAGTTATTTTTGAACACGAAAGAGCTGAAAGACCTGTTTTTACAAATAATTCTAAAGTCGCTCTATTCACCGTAAAACCTTGGAAAGACAGTATTAAAGAATTAAAACGCAAGAAAGTTAAAAAGAATAAATTACCTAAAGATACTTTGGCTATTTATAAACTTGAAACTAATGAGTTTTTAAAGATTCCAAATGTAATGTCCTATAAAACTCCAGAAAAATGGGATGGTTTTGTTGCATATTTATTAGAAGAAATAAAAGCAGTAAAAAAAGAAAAAGATACTACCAAAAAGGATACTCTTAAAAAAGAAACTAAAAGTAAGAAATTAAAAAAAGTTGGAAAAGAAAATGGATATCATTTAGTTTTAAGAGATTTAAACACTACCAAACAAGATACTTTTAAATTTGTTACAAATTATATTTTTGCAAAAGAAGGTAAACAATTGGCCTTTATAACAACAGGCTTAGACTCTACAGTAAATGCAGGAGTTTATGTATATAATATAGAAAGTAAACAACTTACTCCTGTTTTTGAAGCACATAAAAAAACAAAGTATTACCAATTAAATTTTAGCGATTCAGGTAAAAAATTAGGGTTTGTTGCCGATTTAGATACTACAAAAGTTCAAGTAAGACCAAATGAATTATACTATTGGACTGAAGGTAATTCTAAAGCACAAAAAATGCTTGATCCTGTTTCTGCTCCAGATGGTTACAGAGTTTCTTCAGACGGAAATATTTATTTTTCAAAAGATGAAACTAAACTATATTTTGGCTTAGCGAAACCTCCAATTGTTAAAGATACGACTTTGCTTGACGAAGAAATTGTTAATGTAGAAGTTTGGACCTATGATGAACCTAGATTGTACACCGTTCAGGAATTACAAGTTAAAAATGATGGAAAAAAATCGTTTGTTACAGCAATTCATTTAACAAATAATAAATTGGTGCAATTAGGTTCTGATGCGTATCCTTCAACTCAAATTGGAAATGAAGGGAATGCTGAATTTGCATTGCTTAGTAACCCAGAACCATACCTTTTAGAAAGTCAGTGGACTGGAAATTCGGCACGTGATTACGCAATTGTAAACACAAATACAGGAAATATAACGGAACTTTTAACTAAAATTAGCGGACGTGTTCGTTTAAGTCCTAATGCAAAATATGCCTATGGATACAATACGGTTGATAGTACTTGGTTTGCAATTAATTTAGCTTCAAAAAAACTAACAAACCTAACAAAAAATAAGGTTTTTTATGATGAATTAAATGATTCCCCTGTAAATCCGAGGTCTTATGGAACTGCAGGTTGGACAGAAAATGATAAGACTATTTTATTGTATGACAGATTTGATATTTGGGAATTTAACCCAGAAAATGGTTCTAGTAAAAAATTAACAAATGGTCGTTCCTCAAAAACAAGATACAGATATATTGAGCTTGATAGCGAAGAACGATTTTTAAATAAAAATGAAAAATGGTTGTTTTACACATTTGATGAAACATCTAAAAATTCAGGATATTTTGAATTCAATCCAAAAAATAATAAAGGAAAACAATTAATATCTGATGCATATCGTTTCTCTACACCCGTAAAAGCCAAAAACACAAATAATGTAATTTTTACAAAACAGAGTTTTGAGGTTTATCCTGATATTATTCATTCCGATTTAAGTTTTAAAAAACAGAATAAAATTAGTAATGCCAATCCGCAACAGAGCGAATATAATTGGGGAACTGCTGAGTTAGTACATTGGACATCTTTAGATGGTGAAGCTTTAACTGGAATGTTAATAAAACCAGAAAATTTTGATCCTTCTAAAAAATATCCAATGATTGTTAATTTTTATGAAAAAAGCTCCGATGATCTTTTTAGTTATAAAGTACCATCACCAGGAAGGTCTACCATAAGTTACAGTTTTTATACTAGTAGAGGCTATTTAATTTTTAATCCAGATATTAATTATAGAATTGGTTACCCAGGTGAAAGTGCTTATAGTTGTGTTATTCCAGGAGTTACTTCACTTATAGAAAAAGGCTTTGTAGACAAAGATAATATTGGAGTACAAGGACACAGTTGGGGTGGTTATCAAATTGCTTATTTAGTAACAAAAACCGATATTTTTAAAGCTGCAGAATCAGGAGCTCCTGTTGCAAATATGATTAGTGCCTATGGCGGAATTAGATGGTGGACAGGTTTGAGCAGACAATTTCAATACGAACATACGCAAAGTAGAATAGGAGGTACACCTTGGGAATATCCTGCACGTTATGTAGAAAACTCACCAATTTTTAATATTGATAAAATTAATACACCTCTTTTAATTATGCATAATGATGCTGATGGTCACGTGCCTTGGTATCAAGGAATAGAGTTTTTTGTTTCCTTAAGAAGATTGGGAAAACCATCTTGGTTTTTAAATTATAATAAAGAACCACATTGGCCATTAAAAATGCAAAATAGAAAAGATTTTAATATTCGTATGCAACAATTTTTTGATTATTATTTAAAAGGAGCTCCAATGCCAGTTTGGATGAAAAGAGGTGTGCCAGCTATTGAAAAAGGAATTAATCAAGGGTACGAGTTAGTTCCTTCAACTGAGTAATTCTTTAAAATATTTTAATGAAAACAGCTTCAGTAAAAGAATTAAAAACAGAATTAAACGATTGCTCAAATTCAGAATTAATAGCGCTTGTTTTAAGGCTTTCAAAATTTAAGAAAGAAAATAAAGAACTGTTAACATACTTGTTATATAAGGCATCTGATGAAGATGCCTATATTTCAGGTATTAAAATTGAGATTGAGCAATTATTTCTAGAAATAAATACATCTAGTTATTATTTTATGAGAAAAAGTGTTCGTAAAATTTTACGGATTGTTAAAACTTATATTAGGTATTCAAAAAAGAAAGAAACAGAGGTTGAGCTGTTACTTCATTTCTGTTGGCAACTGAAAGGCTTAAAACCTTCAATTATGCGGAACACAACCCTTAAAAACCTATATGAAAGACAGCTTCTGTCTATTAAAAAATCCGTAGCTACTTTACACGAAGATTTACAATACGATTATACTGTTGAACTTCAAAAAATAAAGAATTAGACAAGTGAAATTCATTGTTAAAAAAATATTTTTCATAAAAAAGTTGCATTAACACTAATAAAGGCTGTATTTTTGTGAGTTTTTAAATTACAAATGTGACCTTAACTACTACAGACTTAGAAGAGAAAAAAACTGGTAAAGAATTATATAACTATCAGAAAGAAGCTATTACAAAAATTTTCAAAAGGTTTGAAGAAGCTCCAGATGATTATCATTTGCTTTTTCAATTGCCAACGGGAGGTGGAAAAACTGTAATTTTTTCTGAATTAGTACGTCAATACCTAAAACACCACAATAAAAAAGTATTAATTCTAACACATAGAGTTGAACTTTGTAAACAAACTTGTTCGATGCTTTCGGACTTTGGCGTGGTAAATAAAGTGATTGATAGTAAAGCTAATTTAGACGATCATAGAGATTACTCTTGCTATGTTGCCATGGTAGAGACGTTAAATAATAGACTGAATGATAATAAATTAGATATTTCTGATATTGGTTTGGTAATTATTGATGAAGCTCATTATAACTCATTTACAAAACTGTTTAAATTTTTTGAAAAATCTTTTATTTTAGGAGTTACGGCAACACCGTTAAGTTCTAATATTCAGTTACCTATGACCGATAATTATGAAGAATTAATTATTGGAGAATCTATAGAAACGCTGATTAAAAACAATTTTTTAGCTAAAGCAAAAACATATTCTTATAATGTTGGTTTAACATCTTTAGTAGTTGGAATTAATGGAGATTATACCGTAAAATCTTCAGATGATTTATATACTAACAGCGAAATGTTAAGCAAATTAATAAGAGCTTACGAAGAGCGTTCTTTGGGTAAAAAAACATTAATTTTTAATAACGGAATTAATACTTCAATAAATGTTTTCGAGGCCTTTAAATCGGCAGGTTATCCTATAATGCATTTAGATAATACAGCTACAAGAAGAGAACGTGAATTTATATTAAGATGGTTTAAAAAAACACCGAATGCAATTTTAACTTCAGTAAGTATTTTAACAACTGGTTTTGATGAACCAACTGTTGATACCATTATTTTAAATAGAGCCACAAGATCTTTAACTTTATATTACCAAATGATTGGTAGAGGATCTAGAATATTAAAAGATAAAACATCTTTTAATGTAATAGATTTAGGAAATAACATCCATAGATTTGGTATGTGGGGAGCCCAAGTAAATTGGCAAAAAATATTTAAATACCCAAGTTATTATTTAGATAATTTATTAACAGATGAAGATTTAGAAGATAATTTTAGGTATGAAATGCCAGATGAATTGAGAGCGAAATTTTCTAAAACCGAAGATGTCTTTTTTAATGTTAAAAAAATATATACAGATGCCATTAAAATAGGCGAATCCTCTAAAGTTGTGTTGTCTCGCTCCATAGAACACCACGCAAGAATTTGTATTGAAAATAGCGAAGATGTTTATGATGCTTTAATTTTGGCAAAGTTGTTAGGAGATGATATAGATTACAGAATTCAACAATATTTAAAGTGTATTTGTAAAAGTACTAATAGCTTTACCGATTGGCTAAAAGAAGATTATAGACAAAAGCTAAGAACTTATTTACTTGCCAACTTTGATAGTGTGTTTGAAGATATTCATGGATATCCGCCAGAAGATTAATATTTTAAAAAAATATAAAATACATCTTACGGAATTATTTAAAAACTGCTAATTTTAAATACAGAATTAAAATTTCAATTTATTAAGGTTTTTCTTAGTAATATTGGCTTTACAATAAGCATTGGCTTTATATATTTTTAATACATGAAAACAAATAGTAAAGTACTAATAATTCTCGCTTTTTTTTCAATTTACATAATTTGGGGCTCAACCTATTTATTAAATAAAATTGCTGTAACTGAATTGCCGCCGTTTATGTTAGCTTCAATCCGCTTTTTATCTGCAGCAGTATTAATCTTTATTATTGCAAAAATATCTGGTATTAAAGCAACAATTACCCGTAAGCAATTTATAAATTGTACAATTGCAGGTTTTTTATTTTTAACTTTGGGAAATGGAGTAGTGGTTTGGGCATTAAAATTTGTTGATAGCGGTTTTGCAGCACTAGAAATTTCGGCGCAACCATTAGTTGTTTTAATTTTAATGTTAGTATTACAGGGTAAAAAAATTCAAACCATGTCTATTATAGGTGTAATATTAGGCATTATTGGCATATACTTATTGGTGAATCAGAAAGAATTAATACATGAAGATGAATCTATTAAAGGGATGTTAATGATATTTGCGAGTATGTTAAGTTGGAGTTATGGAAGTATTTTTGTTAGCAAGGCAGACTTACCCTCAAACTTTTTTGTAAATACTGGATATCAAATGTTAATGGGTGGTTTTATGTTATTAATTGCAAGTGTTAGTTTTGGTGAACAATGGATACCAATTTCTAATTGGAGCACATCAATACAATTATCAATGGTTGGTTTAATAATTTTTGGAAGTATCGTTGCCTTTACCTCTTTTAATTATTTACTAAGAGCAGTTTCTCCAGAAAAAGTTGCCACATCTACATATGTAAATCCTATAATTGCTTTACTGCTCGGTTGGTTTTTTTTAAACGAACAAATTACGTTACAATCAATAATTGCAGCTGCAATTCTTTTAACAGGTGTTTTCTTTATTAATACTAAGAAAAAATTGGTATTATTTTCTAGGTTTAAAAAGCAATAAACTTGTAAAACGTTATTAATAACATTTTTTTAGTATATTTAACATAATTGTAATTAACTAATATTCAATTTTTTAAAACTAAATACTCTTTAAAGATTGTAAATATTAGGAATTTATGAATACTAACTAATTAAACTTTACATTATGAAAAAACTAATTTTATTAAGTCTTGCAATCGTATTATTTACATCTTGTCAAGAAAAAGCAGCAAAGCGTTACACACAAAAATCGCCTGAAATTGAGGTTTTAAAATCTGTAATTAAAGATTACAATACTAAAAATTGGGAAGCTTTGTTAAGTCACTATGCAGATACTTCAAAAACCTTCTTTAATACTGTTGACAAGCCAATTTCTTCTAAAAAGATTGCAGACTATCATACTCAAAATGATGTAAACTATTCACAAAGAGGATTTATTGATGAAGGTCAAGAATATGAAATGGTTTTAACAGATGATGGTAAAACTTGGGTGAATTTTTGGGGAACTTGGAAAGGAACTTTAATTGGAAACAATAAAGAAATAACCTTAGCAGTTCACTTAACAGCCCAGTTTATTGATAATAAAATTGTTCAAGACCACGGATATTGGGACGCTTCAGAAGTTGTTTTAAGCCTTCAAGAAATTGAAGCAGCCAAAAATATGATTCAAGAGGTTGAAGAAGAATAAAATTTAAAGGGTATTCTTAACTCAATTAAAAATTAATTAATAACTGTCTTAAAATGCATAGTGTGTTTAAAAACATTTAAATTTATATCCATACGGGCTAATATGAACACTTAACCTATTTTAAAAAATAGTAGTAATACATTATAAGACAGTCTAATTATCCTTTTTTAAGCCAAGGTTTCCCCATTTTTAATAATGGTTTATTTGCAACATCATTAATAATTATTCCACCCATCATATACCATGCTCCTAAGGCACAAATAATTAAAACATAAGCAGCCCAAACAGTTAATTCAGGAAAACCGAAGTGTGCTAGATCTAATAATATAAAGCCTATAACTAAAGCTGTAAATGTAAAAGCCATAGCTCCGTGAATAAACAGGGAAGCTATCCAAAGTATTAGTGTTAATAATGTCCATACAATTAAATAGAAACCAACATCAGCACCTGTTGAATTGTAAATATTAAAATGGTTACAGATCCAGATAATACCTAATCCTATCCAAAAAGCACCGTAACTTGTAAATGCTGCAAAACCAAAATTATTTCCCATTTTTTGTTCTAAAAATCCAGCAATCATTTGTGCTAAACCTCCAAAAACAAAACCCATTGCTACAACAGGACCTAATCCAATAAGACCTAAATTATGAAATTGTAAAAGTAAGGTTGTTAATCCAAAACCTCCTAGTCCAACAACCGCTGGATTTGCTAATTTAATAGTGCTCATAGTTCAAATATTTATTTAAAAACGAGTACAAATATGTTGCAATAATACTTTTTGAATTATGATTAAAGTCATAGTTAAAATTGATTTATATTTTCACCATATTTCAAACGATTTCAGAAGAGAAACATTTTTAAAAATTATTAAAACAAGCCGGTTTTTAAAAGAATTTCTTAATAAGTTACCAGCTTTAATCTATTAATATTTTTTAAAGCTTGTTAAATTATGTTTAAAAAAGTAGTTCGTATAAGGTTTATTATGTTTCTTAAAAATGCGCTACACTTTTTAAATTCTTACATTTGCTTCTTAATTTTTTTAAATGGACAATTTTAATAAATATTCATTTGTAAATCCAAAAAAGTCACCTGTTTTTTATGGTTATATAGTTTTAATTGTTGGTAGTATTGGTATTTTGGCAAGTATTCCAGGGCAAACTGTAGGAGTTTCTGTATTTACAGATCCTGTAAAAGATGCTTTAGGGCTTACTAGAAATCAGTTTAGTAATGCCTATATGATTGGTACACTTTTAAGTTCTATTTTAGTTACAAAAGCAGGGTTTTTATTCGACAAATATGGAGCGAGGTTTGTAGCATTTTTCGCAACAGTTTTTTTAGGAACTTCATTGTTAATTTTTTCAATTTCAGCTAAAATTAGTGATGCCATTAAATCATTTTTAAATGTTGATTCTTGGTTAGTTCCATTTCTGTTAATTACAGTGTTATTTTTTTTTATAAGATTTAGCGGACAAGGAGTTTTAACAATGACTTCTAGAAATATGATTATGATTTGGTTTAATAAAAACCGCGGTAAAATTAATTCCATTAGTAGTATTGCCGTTTCATTAGGCTTTTCATCTTCCCCTATTTTAATAAATAAATTGATAGACAATCACGGATGGGAGGTAAGTTGGCAAATATTAGCAATTTGTTTATTTATTTTTAGCTTTTGTATAATTCAGTTGTATAGAAACAAACCTGAAGATTTTGATTTAAAACCTGATGGCATTTTAAATAAAACAGCTATTATTAAAGTTGAAGAAGTTGAGAATAATTTTACGTTAGAAAAAGCTAAAAAAACCAGAGCTTTCTGGATGTTTGGGTTAATTTTAGCATTTAATAGCTTTTTTATTACTGGATTTACATTTCATATAGTATCTATTTTTGCTAGTCAAGATTATTCAAAATTACAAGCAATTGCTGTGTTTTTACCAATTTCTATTATCGCTATTTCAGTGGCTACCTTGTGTAATATTTTAAGTGATTATATTCAACATAAAATTTATTTATATATAATGATTGCCAGCGGTGTTTTTGCATCTTTAGGACTACTATTTTTAGCTTCAACTTTTGGAGTTTATATGTTAATAATTGGCTTAGGTTTTTTAGGCGGATTATTTTCGGTTGTAAATGCAGTTACTTGGCCCAAATATTATGGAAGAAAATATTTAGGCTCCATTACTGGAAAAATAATGAGCTTTTTAGTAATTGCAAGTGCTATTGCACCAAGTTTATTTAGTTATTGCTTTTCAACATTTGGATCGTATAGTAATATAAGTTATGTTACGTTAGGGTTTTTACTTTTTTTAATTATTGGATCTTATAAGGTAAAAAATCCTCAAAAATAATAATATTATTATAACCCTTTTTATGATGCTAAAAACAGCTTTTAGTTTAAAATATTTTTCTATTATTTAAGTGAACTTGTAATCCCCATTTAATAAATTTTAACAGCTATTTATTAAAAAAAAAATAAAAACATTTCATTAATAATAAAAACTATATTTGCGCCCTTATATCAAATTTTAAAATTGTAATAATAATTTGATTATAATTAGTTTAAGTTTCAAAATATGGGAAATAATAAAATAATGGCTGCGCAACCAATTTCAAACGATGAAATTGATAAATGTATTTCTATATTGGAACAATTAGTTACTGATACAGATCAAATTTTTGATATTCCTAAAGAGCAAAGAACCGCTTTAATTAAAGCTGCGGGGCTCTTTTCTAGACCTAGTAGGGAAGAATTTTCAAGAAGAAAAAAAGATGGAAAAAAAGCAGTAAAACGTAAAATGGCTGCTAGAGATAAACATGCTCGTAAAGAGACTGGAATTAGAAGTGCTCGTGAATCTGTAGTGTTTGTAGCACCAAAATTATTGAGTGCTGCTGATTTAACTTCAAAAAAAGAGTTAGAATTAGAGTCGCCTAGAAATTGTTATGTATGTAAAGACTTGTTTACAAAATTACATCACTTTTATGACACTATGTGTACAGAATGTGGTGATTTTAATTATGCAAAACGTTTTCAAACTGCCGATGTTAAAGGACAAGTAGCTGTTATAACAGGTTCTCGTTTAAAAATTGGATACCATATAACTTTAATGTTGTTACGTGGAGGAGCAACGGTAATTGCAACAACTCGTTTTCCAGTTGATTCCGCATTGCGTTTTTCTAAAGAAGCTGATTTTATGGAATGGGGGCATCGTTTAAAAATTCACGGTTTGGATTTACGTCATATTCCTAGTGTAGAAATTTTTTGTAATTATATTGAACAGCAATACGATAAATTAGATATTCTAATAAATAATGCTGCTCAAACAGTTAGGCGTCCGGCTGGTTTTTATCAGCATTTAATACAAAACGAAGAGCGTCCAATAGCAACTTTACCTCAATTTGTTAAAGAATTATTGTTAGATCATACTAATTGTTTACAAGAATTAAAAGTGCTTACATCAACAGCATCTTCTAATAAAAATATGCCTGTTACTTGGCACGGTCCAGAACCTGGAATTGGTTTAAGAGCATCAGCCAAATTATCTCAAATTCCTTATAGTTTTGACAATACACTTGTGGCAAAAGAAATTTTTCCTGAAGGAGAGTTAGATGCGGATTTACAACAAGTTGATTTACGAAAAACAAATAGTTGGCGATTAAAACTTGGGGAAATTGAAACTACAGAAATGATTGAAGTTCAGCTGGTGAATTCTGTAGCTCCTTTTGTATTATGTAACCGACTTTCTGAATTAATGAAAAAAGAAAATACAGGAAAAAAGCATATTATTAATGTTTCTGCAATGGAGGGTAAGTTTCATACTTTTTTTAAAGAAGCAAGACATCCGCATACAAATATGGCAAAAGCTGCTTTAAATATGTTAACACATACTTCGTCTGGAGTATTAGCAAAAGATGGAATTTATATGAATGCTGTGGATACGGGCTGGGTTACAGATGAAGATCCAGCAGAATTGGCTAAGAAAAAACAGGAGTTACATGATTTTCAACCTCCTTTAGACATTGTAGATGGCGCAGCACGTGTTATGGATCCATTATTTGATGGTATAAATACAGGAAAACATTGGTGTGGGAAATTTTTAAAAGATTATAGACCTATTAGCTGGTAAAAATTCTTAATTCTATTAATTTAGTTTAAAATTTTGTTACTTTCGAACCACTTTTTTAGGTTCTTAAATACATCCAAGATAATTATAAATTTTAATTCATAAAGGCCACTTTAATATTAAATGTATTGTATAAAGACAGAAAAACTGGTTAATTCTTGTAAATTTACAGAAGTTATTTAATCTTAATAAAATTCAGGTCTAGTACATTAAAATTATTTGCTGCTTTCACCAATAGTGTAGAACCTATGCTTTCAAAGAGTTGATTTGTTTTTAGTACAAATTCAGCTTGCTTTTCAATTTTATAGTTTGGAATTCCAACAACAGTTAAATCAGTTTTTTTAGAATATTCTTCAATAATAGTGTAAAAAGGCTTTTGTTCTACTGCATTATTAATAATTTCTATGTCAACCAAAACTCTTAAGTCTTCAACCAATTCACGAATTTTGGAATTTATAATCTCTTGATTAATGTTATTATTATTTACAAAGAGCACCCTAATTTTTGTGTTGTTCCAAAGAGGAGAAGCAATTATAAAACGAGCAATATTTAACATCATTTCGGCATTTTTACTATCAGTTTCTCGCCACCAAAAATCAACGGTTTTATAGTTTCCAAACTTCTTTTTTCTGTCAAAATCCAAATACAACAAATTATAATCCAAGTGAAGCAATGTTTCAGTCATTTTAGAATATTCTACTGAATTTTCTAACCCTTTTGGCCAACCCATCATAATTGTATTAGGTTCAACTCCAGAAAAACCATATGTTGTAGCAATATTTGTAATTCCGTTATATATGTTATCAACTTTAACTTGTCTAGCAAAAATTCCTAATTCAGCAAAACTATCATCTCTTACAATTTGATCTACTTTCTTTAAGGGCTTTTCATTTTTTTTATCAAGAATTAATTTAAAATTCGTAACAATACCAGTTCTTCCTGAAACAGTTTTTCCCAATTGCAATAAATACGATTGATGTTTACTTTCGCCACTAAATAAAATTATATTAGGATTCCAATTTGAATTTTCACCAATATTAGCATCAATTTTTTTTAAGCCTTTGTTTACAACATTTTCCCATACACTTTGCCAAACATCATTAGATTGCAGTTTTACTTCTTTACGTTGCAACCAAAAATACAAGCCTGCAATAATTGCAAAAGCGATGAACATTGCTAACATATCTAACTTAAACATTACTGTAAAACAAGCCAAAAACCCAAGTAAACCAATCCAACTTTTAATTTTAAAGGATGGTTGAAAATCTGGATTGGCCCAACTTTCTAAAAAATAGGAAATATTTATAAATCCATAAGCTGTTAAATAAAACATTGAAACCACACGAGCAATTACATCTAACTCACCAACTAAAACGCCTATTTCGGCTATTATAAATACCAAGAATAAAGCATTTACAGGTTCGTTATTTTTTCCTCTTCCTTTTCTGAAAATTTTAGGAGTTATCTTATCAACTGACATCGCTTGTAAAATTCTGGGACCACCAAGAATTCCGCCTAGAGCAGAAGAAAGTGTAGCACCCCATATTCCTGCTACAACAGCAGGAGCAAAAATTGCAATTTTCATTAAAATATTATAATCAGTTTTTAATACTTCAGAACTAACATTTAAGGCTAAGAAAATAGCAACTACTATATAAATAATTAGTCCTGTTCCAATTGCTAATAAAGTACCTTTAGGAATTGATTCTTTAGGATCCTTTAAATCTCCGCTCATCGCAATTCCAGCAGTAAATCCTGTAACAGCAGGGAAAAATATAGCAAATACAACTTCCAAAGGAACCGAATCTGCCGAAGAGAACAATTTAATAGTTTCTGGTTGAAAATTAGAGTTTCCAAAAAAGATTGCCACTAAAGACACACTTATTGCGGCTAAAATAAAAAATTGTGCTTTTATAGCTACTGATGTGCTAATTAAAGCCAAACAAGTAAGTGTTAGAAGAGCTATTGTTCCAGTTATTCTTAAGTCGTTAATAGATAATCCTAATCCAAAATAACCATTAAAGCTCTCAGCAAAACCAATTAAATACAACGCTATAGATAATGCAGTACCAATATATAATGCAATACCTATGGAACCACCAATAGGAATCCCCATACTTCTAGAAAGAATGTAATAAACCCCACCAGCTCCAATTTTTTTATCAGTTGCAATTGAAGATACACTTAAACCTGTTGAAACAGCAATTACGTGTGCTAAAATAATAATCATTATAGCACCAATAAGTCCTGCATTTCCAACTACCCAGCCCAAACGCATGTACATTATAACACCTAAAATAGTTAAGATAGATGGTGTAAAAACACCTGCAAACATTCCAAACTTTTTTCCTTGCATTTATATGGGGAGAAATTAATTAAAGATTATTTCAAATTTAAAATAAATATAATTAAACTTATTTTAAAAAGTAGAAAATCTAAAATCAATATTAGTAAAAAGAGGTAATAAAAATGTTTAAGCTTATAATATTTTTTAGATTAAAATTAGTGCCGAAAATGATTTCTATATATTTAAAATAAATTCATTAATCTTACATTTAGATGTATGTAAATAAAAAAAGCACACTTTTTATTAATGAAAAAGTGTGCTTTCTAAAATAAGTTTTATTAATTACCTAAACACATTCCAATTCCACGTGCGGTTTTAACCAATGAAGAATCTGGTTTTATAATATTATATTTACTAATTGCTTCTAAAAAAGGAACAGCTACAATACTAGGATGTTGATATGCTACCATTTTACCAAACTCGCCCTCAAGTGCTAATTCCATTGCTTTAACACCAAATTGAGTTGCTAAAATACGGTCAAATGCAATTGGAACTCCTCCTCGTTGTAAATGTCCAAGTACTGTTTCTCTCATATCTGCATCGCAACCGGCAGCTTTTAAATCTTTCAATAATTTATCTGCTACACCTCCTAATTTTAAATTAGCTCTACCAACTTCATCGCTTTCTCGTGCTAAAACATCACCTTCCATAGGTTTTGCACCTTCTGCAATAACAATAATTACGTGCCCTTTTCCGTCTTTAAATCGCTTATTTATTACGCCTAAAACTTTATTTAAATCGTATGGAATTTCAGGAATTAAGCAAACTTCTGCGCCACCAGCTAAAGCTGAACTTAAAGCTATCCATCCGGCATCTCGCCCCATTACTTCAAGAATAATTACACGATTATGTGATGCTGCAGTAGTTACTAATCTATCAACTGCTTCAGTAGCAATTTGAACGGCAGTTTGGTATCCAAATGTATAATCTGTAGCAGATAAATCGTTGTCAATTGTTTTAGGAACGCCTATTACATTTAAGCCTTTTTCAAAAAGCGCTTGTGAAATACGTTGAGATCCATCTCCACCAATACTTATAACAGCTTCAACTCCCATTTGCTTTAACTTGCGTATCATTTCATCAGAGCGATCAATAAATGACCATGTGCCATCATTTTCTTTTACAGGCCAAGCCAAAGGGCCACCTTTATTTGTAGTTCCTAATATAGTACCTCCTTGAAAATGAATACCAGAAACTCTTTTTTCAGTTAACTCCATTATTTCTGTAGGCTCCCGTAAAACACCATCAAATGATTGTATACTTCCAATAACTTCCCAATCTTCAGTTTGTGCTGCACGTTTAACAATTCCTCTAATAACTGCATTTAATCCTGGGCAATCGCCTCCGCCAGTTAATACTAATACTTTTTTCTTCATTACTAACTTTATGTTTTTTTAATGTTGTCTTGTAAGTTTAATTAATTTCTAATCTCCAAAGCTAATTCCTACTCCTTTTGCCGTATGAATTAAATTATGTGATAAATCAACCTTATTGTATTTATCTATAACTTCTGATAAATTTATATGCGCCAATTCAGAATTTTTATGAATAGCCATAGTTCCAAATTTCTTTTCTTTCACTAATTCAAAAGCCTTAACACCAAGTTCTGTAGCTAAAATTCTATCAAATGCATTTGGTGTTCCTCCACGCTGCAAGTGCCCTAAAATAGTTTCTCTAATATCAGCTTCAAAATTTATTCCTTTTAAAGCAGCGGTAATTCTACTCGCTATATTTCCAGAAACAGTTGCGCCTTTTTCATCTTTAAAATGAGCTCCTTCTGCAACTACTATGTTTGCAAATCCTCGACCATCAGTAGAATATCTGGATTTTAATTTTTTTATAACCTTATCCATACTAAATGGAATTTCAGGAATTAAACAAACATCTGCACCGCCAGCAACGGCAGCGTGTAAGGCTATCCAACCTGCATCACGTCCCATAACTTCTAAAATTAAGACTCTATTATGTGAACTTGCAGTGGTTACTAATTTATCTACTGCTTCGGTTGCTAATTGGGCAGCAGTTTGAAAACCGAAAGAGTAATCTGTTGAAGCTAAATCGTTGTTAATCGTTTTTGGAATTCCAATAATATTAACACCTTTTTGAGCTAGTTTAAGAGAGATTTTATGAGACTGATTTCCTCCTATATGGATCATACCATCAAAACCAAATACTTTAAGGTTGTATATCAGTTTGTCTGAAACATCTTTATTTAAAATAGTTCCATCCTCTTGTTTTACAGGATAACAAAAAGGATTCCGTTTATTATTTGTTGTTAAAATTGTTCCTCCATGAATATGAATCCCTTCAACAATATCTTCTGTTAATGGCATTATTTCAAGTGGTTCTGCTAAAAAACCATCAAAACCATTTACACTTCCTATAATTTCCCAATCTAATTCTCGCGAAGCTCGTTTAACAATAGCCCGTATTACAGCATTCATTCCAGGGCAATCGCCACCGCTATTTACAATTAAAATTCTTTGTTTCATCTTATTTCCTTTCTTTAAAGGATTATTAATTTAAGTAATAAATTGATTTTAAACTAGAGTAATGAAATACTCTGTAAAAGAAAGCAAATCTAAAAAATGGAGATGTACTAATTAATGATTTAAATCATACTCGCTGAAGTTTATTTGTATTCGTTTTTGATTAACTTTTAGCATCTTATTAGGTGTGTTTTCGTAAATAAAAGAGTGGATAGAATTTATATAGCAACCAGTAAAAAATTATTAACCGTACGTGGTATTTTTAAAGAATTGATTCCATAAATAGCAGAACTTCATAAAAATAACATAAAAAGCACAGCTATTTCTTATAAAAGTGTCGCTATCTTTGCAAAAAAATATTTTATGTCAAAAAAGTTTTCTGATTTAGGAATCAATAAAGAATTACAACAAAGTTTAACCGATTTAAATATAGCCATTCCAACTCTTGTTCAAGAAAAAACAATACCGCTTATTTTAAATGAAACCAAAGACGTTGTAGTTTTAGCAAAAACAGGAACTGGAAAAACGGCGGCTTTTGGCTTACCTTTATTACAATTAATTGATATAGAAAACACAGAAATACAGGCAGTAATTTTAGCTCCAACAAGAGAATTAGGACAACAAATTTACACGAATTTAGTTTCTTTTGCAGCGCATTGTCCATCTATTATAATTGCACCAATTTTTGGAGGAATTCCTATTAAACCTCAAATTGAAAGCTTAAAAAGTAGTCCAAATATTATTGTGGCAACTCCAGGACGTTTGGTAGATTTATTAAAACGAGACGAAATAAACATTAAAAACTTAAAATATTTAGTATTAGATGAGGCAGATGAAATGGTGAGTGCTTTAAAAGAAGACTTAGAAAACATTATTGCCGAAATTCCAAAAACTAGAAGAACGTTGTTGTTTACTGCAACTATGCCAGGTACAATAAAACAATTAGTTCAAAATTATATGTCTAAACATATAATTTATATTGAAGCCGATATGGAAACTGTAGGTCACCAAGGTATTGAACATCAATATGTAGTGGTTGAACCTATAGAAAAGTTAGACGTTTTACTTCATTTTTTGAATTCAAAAGAAGGACAACGTGGTATTATTTTTTGCAAAACAAAAGCTGCAGTAAATAAATTAGCAAAAAACTTAGCCATAAATAAATTTTCATCAGGTGCTATTCACGGTAGTTTGTCACAACCAATTCGAGATAGAATTATGGGACAGTTTAGAGAAGGTTATATTGATATTTTAGTAGCTACTGATTTAGCCGCACGCGGTATTGATGTTCAAGAAATTTCTTATGTTGTAAACTATCATTTGCCAGATACTTTTGATACGTATGTGCATAGAAGCGGACGAACGGCGAGGGCAGGAGCAACAGGACTTTCTTTAACAGTTTTACAACAAGAAGAAGTTGAACAAATTGCTGAATTTGAAAAAGAATTGGGCATTGCTTTTAATCAATATAAAAAAGCGGATCTACAAAGTATTGAAGAAAATAACACCTTATTATGGGCAAAAAAGATCTTTAAAACAAAACCCAATCGTGCAATTCCAGAACAGTTAAAACAAAAAGTAAGAACCGTATTTCATCATTTAACCAAAGAAGAATTAATAGAAAAAGTACTTGCTCACCATTTTGCACAAAATAATAGTACAAATGCATCTAAGGAAACTTCGAAAAAGAAAAAATAAATTTTAAAATGTTTAGTAGCAATTAATTTCAAAATTAATTCACCTTTTTAATCTAGCACTTAGGTGAAGTAATTTTTAGTACTCCATTTTTACGGATAATTCCAAACGGAATTTCCTCTAAAGTACATCGTGGTTCAATGGTAAAACGTACTCTTCCAAATACTTCAAAATCACCCTTAGATTTTAACTTTAAAGCCTGTTTGTAGGTAGTATTTTTACGAACCAAATTTACTTGCGATTCTACATCTATAGCAGATAGAGGAGTTTCTGTGATAGTACCATCAAAATTTATGTCTGTGTAAGTACCTAAATCCATGTAGAATTTACCTTTAAAGTTTCCTTTTGCATTAGGTGAAACAAAATAGCTATCATTATATAATTCTATAGAAATCACTAAATAATTAGTGTTATTTTCTGTTGTTTCGATATCAAACATAATATTATAAGGTGCATTATGTGGTCTGGGGAAATCTACTTTTATTGAATTTTCAATATTAAGAGCTGCAATTGTTTGATTTGATTGTTGACTGTAAGATGTCCAACTTAAAGTTACAAACGTTAAAAAAAGTGTTTTAAAAGTGTTCATTTTTTGAAGATTTTATTAATTAGTAGTATTAAATATTTTTTACGATTCGTTCTGATTGTAAATCTAGACAGAGATTCAAATAAATATGTCAAAAAAGTGTAAAAGAAGTGTAAACTCTTTTAAAAAGTCGTAAAAATGTATGTTATTTACAAGTAATTATGAATAACTGTTTTAAAAATTTATTTAAAAGCACCCTTATTTTTGGGTTACTAGTTAGTGTGTTATCTTGCTCAACTGCTACTGATAATAACTTTTCCGAAAAAGTAAAAGTGTCTTTACGTAATGTTGGTCATCATTTATTATTAAGCAATCAAGATTCCACATCTTTGGTAAAGCCAGTAGTGGCGTTGTCCGAATCAAAATATCAATTGTCTTTTGAAAATCAGTTGGCTATTCAGCCAGATAGTTTGGTTTCTTTTGTAAAAGAAAGTTTTTTAAAAGCAGATTTACCTTTTAATTATTTAGTTGAAGTACTGCAATGTAATAATAATGAAGTGGCTTATAGCTACGAAATTAAACAACAAATAGAAAAGGGTATTATTCCTTGTGCAGGTAGAACTCTTAAAAAAGATTGTTATTATATTAATGTTCGTTTTACAAAATTTCCAACCGAGAAGAAAAGTAATTCTAATCTTGTATATGTGTTTGGTTTTAGCATATTGGCATTTTTAATATTTCTGATTTATAAAAAGAAATCAAAATCTTCAAAAAACGATACTAATTTTGCTTCAATTGGAAGGTTTAAATTTTACCCAGAACAAAATAAATTAGTAAAAGAAGCCATAGAAATTAGCCTTTCAAAAAAAGAATGTGAATTGCTATCTATATTTATTAAAAAACCCAATCAGATTATTAAACGCGATGAATTAACTAAAAAAGTTTGGGAAGATAATGGAGTTATTGTTGGTAGAAGTTTAGATACGTATATCTCTAAACTTCGCAAAAAGTTACAAGATGATACTTCAATAAAATTAACCAACATACATGGTGTTGGGTATAAATTAGAGATTTAGTAATTGAATGTTTGTAAATACTTTCATTAAATAGACGTTTTATTAAAAATCTCAAAATTTAATTACTTTATTTAGTTGTGTTTTCAGTTCCTAATAATAAGGATAATGTTTTTAGGCCTTCGGTTCTATCAGCAATTAGTTTTACAATACTTATAAATGGAATAAATAAAATCATTCCAGCAGCTCCCCATAAAACACCTCCAATTATAATTACAATAATAATAGCTAATGTGTTTATTTTTAATCTATTGCCAACTGCAAAAGGAAAAATTATATTAGCTTCCAATATTTGAACAATTGTAAAAACAAGAATAATTCCTATTGGGTACCAAATAGAATCGAATGTAATCCAAGAAATTGTAATTGGTATTAACGAGGAAACTAATATTCCAACATAAGGAATAAATGTTAAAATTGAAGCAATAAAACCAAATAAAAATGGGTGAGGAATACCTAAAAGAGCCAACCCAATACTATTTAAAATTCCCACAATTAAATAAACTAACAGCATCCCTTTTATAAAATTGTAATACGCATGTATAGTTTCAATTAAAATTTCACGAATAGTTGCTGTTTTTTCTGAAGGAAAAAGTGTGTAGAGTACCTTAGTTAACATTTGGCGGTAATATAGAATTAAAGCTGAAAAAACTGGAATTATAACAATAAAAAATGTTGAAATTGAAATTGAATACAATGTATCTATTAAAAATTCTAAAAGTTGAGTTCCAGAACTGTTAATTAACTTATTAGGCACTTCAGACAAAGCAATGTTTTGTATCCCAAACTGTTCATTTAAATAGCTAGTTAATTGTATTAAAGATTCAGAAAATTTGATTTTAAAAGTATGCCATTCATGTAAAAATCCGGCAACTTGTAAAAATAAGAGATACACGATAGCTCCAAAAATTAAAAAAACAATTGCTAAAGCTAAAAAAATGCTAATTATTCTGTTAATACCAATTTTTTCGAACCATTTACAAATAGGATATAAAATAAAACTAATTAAAATTGCAAAACTTAATGGTATAAAAAGTGTTCTTCCAAAATAAAGAATAATTGAAATTAGTACAGTTAATTCAAGAATTTTTAGCAAAGAAAATCTATTGTTTGGAGGAAGCTTAACCATTTTTTTTATTAGCTGTACCATAACTCATTTAATTTTCAATGATTCTTTTTGGTTACTCTAAGTTACTAATTTTTTTAGACATTTTTTTTGGTAAATTTGAAGTTCGCGAATTCCGTTTTACTCCATTTGGTTAAAAGCGAAAGTTGTTACCACAATTTCTTAAAAAAATTATTCCCAAGAGTTTCTTCTGCGATGTTAATAGAACACTTTTTATACTACAACGTAGGAGAATAGGTGAGTGGAGCGCCCATATTAGGGGTTTAGAAGTATTCTTGCCATCGCGCCAACTCGCTCAAAATTGCAAAGATTCTCAATCTTTAATATTTATGTCGTATCAAGAAAAAAGATAAATGAAACTTTAAGAAGTTCTATAATCTCAATTTCTATTTTACATAATATTAGAAGTTACAATTAAAAAGAATATTGTTATGGAAGTGAGAATAAAGCAAGTGTACAGAAATTTTAAGCGAGGAATTGAGCAAGGGAAAATTTTGTACTGTTGCGAAATGCTAACGAAAAGCTTCTGAAAACTTTTGTAACGAGAATATTCTCTAATATTCAAAATAAAATTATAAAACTAAAAGGATTGCTTTTTTTTGTGCTTCGGAAAAAACTCAGCATAAACTTAGGCAAGCGGCTGCAAATTACTCGTGTGTTTTTCATTTGCATTCACAAACTCAAAAATATAAAATAATAAAGCTGTGAGTAAATTATAGCTACAAATTAATAAACGAGAACCTTCTTTAGAATCGCATATTTAAAACTTTCTTGACCCAAGTACAGAATATCGTAAAGAAATAAAAGGCTTCTGGGATATTTAACATAATATGCAATTATAACTATCAAATAGGATATAGAACTTAAGCGTAATTGCTTTTAACATAATTGCTAACGATATAGACCGGAGAGTAGTAAAGTGTGTGTGAAATGGTAAACTTATTCAATTAACCAATCAAAAACTACTTTTAAATAATTGTCTAAAAATTGATTAGAATCTTTTGAATCTAAACCAAAATCAATCAATCTTCTATGTGGACTTCCTGGAGATGGTATCGAAACACATTCTATTTTTCCTCCACATTTGGTTTCAATTAATAAGCAAAATGGATTCCTAATATAATTTGAATTACCGTGAGTTTTTCTAGTAATTATATTTTGAAATTCGAGGGATTTTTTTAAATTAATTTGTAATTCTGAATGAGTTTTGAAAAACTTTTTATTTAGTAACATTTCATTCATTACTCCTTTTGAAGTGCACAGAATTTTAAGTGTTTCTCCATTTTTAGGAAGTTGAAAAAAACTATGATTATAGTTTCGTTTAGTTAAATGTTTATCTAAAGATGATTTCTCTTTTCGCTTACAACTAAAAATTAAATCAGTAATTCCAATTTTATTAGTTTTTAAGCTATTTTTTATAGATTTAACATCATTTTTTACAACTTTATTATCCACATATTTATTATACCAATTCCAGAATTTATTTATTGAGCTCCCAAAGAAAAAAGGAACTTCTTTATTCTCAATTCGTGCTCTTTCTTTTTCTTTATTAATTTCCTTATCCTCTGAAATACTTAATGACCAAGTTGGGAAACTACCTAGTATAATCTTTGATTCTTTTAACTTTGAATCTGATATTTTTATTCGAGGGTTCAACTCCATTATAGATTATATAAATATGGGCTAATATATCAATTTCTAAATACTTATTTATATTTAAAATAGTTTGATTTGCTTTTGTATCTTTGGGATTGATTATTTTAAAAAAGAAATAAATTTTATCATTTTTAGAAGTCTATTGTTTTAATGAAAGAGATTTTAAAAGTACATAATATAGATTCACGATTAATTAATACTATAATTAAAGATCAGGTTGTGGATGTTACTATAACTTCACCTCCTTATTTTGATTTAAAGGATTATGGTTCTGATCAACAAATTGGTTTTGGTCAAGAATATGATGATTATTTAAATGATTTAAAAAACGTCTTTAAAAATGTTTATGACATAACAAAAGACAGCGGTACTTTGTGGGTTATTATAGATGCATATAGAAGAAATGGAGAAGTTGTGCCATTACCATTTGATTTTTCAAATAAAATTAAAGAAGTAGGTTGGAAACTTCAGGAGATAATAATTTGGAAAAAAGATAAAACTGTTCCTTGGGCTCACAAAGGTCAAATGCGAAGTATTTTTGAATACATTCTTGTTTTCTCTAAATCTACAGAGTTTAATTTTTTCATAGATAAAGTTAGAGATTACACTTCTTTAAAAAAATGGTGGGTAAAATACCCTGAACGATATAATCCAAAAGGTAAAACACCAGATGCTCTTTGGGATTTTGGAATTCCTGTTCAAGGTTCTTGGGGAAATGGTTATATAGATCATTTTTGTCCTTTACCAGAAGAATTAATAGAACAAATATTGAAAATTACAACGAATGAAAATGATGTTGTACTAGATTGTTTTTCTGGATCTGGAGCTGTACTTTCAAAAGCAGATAATATGAATAGAAAGTATATAGGATTTGAATTAAATCCAGATTATATAAATATGTTTAATAATTATTTAAAGAATACTGGAGAAGAAAAGAGAAATGATTTTTTATTTGAAGAAAAAAACACTTTAGGTCAAGATAAATTTGAAAAATTAATTTTTGAATTAAGAGCATTAAAATATGCTAGAGTTCTTTACAAAGAATTAAAAAAAATAGGACTTTTAAGTGAAGATTTAAAAATTAGAGTTGAAATTACTAACAGAAAAACTACAAGAAAAAATGCTAGAATAATTGTTAAGTACGATATCTTATTTTCAAAAAAATATGATGAAATAAAACTTAATAAAGAAATAGTAAAATTAACTAGTAAACAACCATTATCAAAGTTCGGGATAGAACCAGAATTTTATTTCACAAATAACTATAATACTTTTGAATCTAGAATAAAACAAAAATATGTTTATTGCTATTCAGAAAAAGTAACTCACAAATTATCGAGTAGAATTAATAAAAATGAAATCAGTGAATCTCCGAAATCAATTGTTATATTTAGTAATATAAAAGTTGATTTAAATGAAAGTGATTACGAATAAATTTAAATTGTATGGCTAAAGCTAGAAAACCACGAGCGCGCAAAAAAAGAAAAAAGGCTACTCCACAAGAACTTGAACAAAGAAATCATAGAAGTGACATTCGTGCTGTTTTTAGGAATGCTGGTTTTGAAAAAGTAATTGGTGTTAGCGATAAAGAATTCACTTTTAATGGAGCTACAAGTGATTTTGATGATGTTTTCGTTTTTGAAAATTTATTAGTTTTTACAGAATATACAACAACCCAATCAAGTGGTATTTCAGGACATTTAAAACCCAAAAAAATAATCTACGATACAATACTGAAAAACAAATCTGATTTTATTGAATTTTATGAAAATACGTTTCCAAAATTTGAGGAAGCAAGAGATGATTTTTTTGACCACGATCAGTGTGAAGTTATCATTTTATATTGTTCAAAAAATAGTGTTAATCCAAAATATAAAGTTCTAATCCCTAACATTTTTTACTTTGATTATCCAGTAGTAAAGTATTTTAAAAGTGTTAGCGATGCAGTTAAAAAATCATCTAGATTTGAACTCTTTAGTTTTTTGGGACTAACTAATGATAAAATTGGAAAAGAATCTTTAACCACAGCAAAACCAAGTGATAATTATAAAGGATCTGTATTGCCACACTCTCACAGTAATTTTAGTAAAGGTTATAAAGTTGTTTCTTTCTATATAGATCCACAATCATTATTGAAAAGGTCTTATGTTTTGAGAAAAGATGGATGGAGAGATGAAGGAGGCTTATATCAAAGAATGATTTCCAAAGCAAAAATCAGCTCGATAAGAAAATATTTAAATTCGAAAGAAAGAGTTTTTATAAATAACATCATTGTAACTCTACCAAGTACTACAAAACTAGTTGATGATAGTTTGAATACTGTAAATCCTGATAAGTTAACAAAAACAGAACCCGTAATTATTCAAATACCAAATGGATTTAACGTAATAGGATTAATTGATGGACAGCATAGAGTTTTCTCTTATCACGAAGGAGGAGATTTTGATTTAAAAATCCAAAAATTGAGCGAAAAACAAAACTTACTTGTTACTGGAATTATTTACCCAACTAATGTTAAAGATATTGATAAAACTAAATTTGAAGCAAATTTATTTTTAGAAATTAATTCAACACAAGTAAATACTAAATCAGATCTTAAACAAGCTATCGGATTGTTGTTAAGACCTTTTTCATCAGAGTCTATTGCAAAAGCAACAATTAATAGATTAAATAATTCTTCTGGTCCATTAGAGGATAAGTTTGAAAGACATTTTTATGATAAAGGAAAAATAAAAACAACTTCAATTGTAAGTTATGGACTTAAACCAATTATAAAATTAAGTGGAATTGATAGTTTTTATAGTATTTGGAACAATACTAATAAAAAGGATTTATTAAAAGAGGATGATGTTAATTTATTAAACGATTATATAGATTACTGCTCCTATGAAATAAATCAATTTTTAATTGCAGTTAGAATAAAAATTGATAACAATAAATGGACAACTGATAAAGATGTTAAAGGTAAAGTTTTATCTACTACTGCTATTAATGGTTTCATAATTTGCTTAAGAAAGATTATTGAAAATGGTAAATTAGGAGATCAAAAATTTTATGAAAGCAAATTGAGTAAATTAAATACTTTTGATTTTTCAAAATACAAATCAAGTCAATATGGACAAATGGGACGTGATTTATATGATGAGTTTTTTAGTTAAAAACTTGATATTTAGTTAGGGTTTCAAATAGACCTCATAGAATTTTGGCTAAAACAAAGGTGAGTGGAGCGTAATATTTTAGGGATTTAGTTACTGTTATTGTTGGTTTTTCTACGTTTTAAAGCATTTTCTCCAGAAATCTTGGTTAGCTCCAATGTTTCCTAAAATGTAGCGTAACGAGTCGTAATTGTTTCCAAAATTATATGCAGACTTGAATTTTTGTTTCTTTTGTTTCAAGACAAAAGATAATAAAAAACGAAAAGATGATTAATTGAAACGCTACATATAACAAGTGTATAGAAATTTATTTTTCTTAAATTTTATACTCTTGTGGCAACACAACGAAAACATTCTGAAAACTTTTAGAACAAGAAGTTAATAATTTATGCGAAACATAAATATGAAACTAAAAGGATTGCTTTTTTTTGTGCTTCGGAAAAAACTTAGCATAAACTTAGGCAAGCGGCTGCAAATTACTCGTGTGTTTTTATTTGTTTTTATTTGAACTCGTGAATGCTGCGCATTTGTGTTTACAAAACAATAAAGTGGTTGTTAGCGGCAATTTTAGATAATGGCAAATGCAAATTTTTCATTTGCATTCACAAACTCAAAAATATAAAATAATAAAGCTGTGAGTAAATTATAATTACAAATTATTTCAAATGATTAGTTACCAGAGAATCGCGTATTTGAAATTTTCTTGACCCAAGTACTGAATATCGTAAAGAAATAAAAGGCTTCTGGGATATTTAGCATAATATAGAATTATAACTATCAAATTAAAATTAGAACATCATAAGCCGTAATTGCTTTTAACATAATTGCTAACGATATAGACCTAAAGGCACTATATC
>Ga0193954_1000054_pt1 | contig 59536 bp, 51 predicted proteins | sample BB_5_MG_FD_140340 | JGI IMG/M metagenome (GOLD analysis project Ga0193954, IMG submission 140340) | Microbial mat bacterial communities from the Broadkill River, Lewes, Delaware, United States - BB_5_MG | ecosystem: Environmental > Aquatic > Freshwater > River > Microbial mats | place: USA...
AAATTTTAAAAATGAAGTCTTAAGAAAACTTTGCTAAGTATTGAACTCAGCGGAGTTTTTTTTTGAAATAAGTTATTATAAAACACCTTTCTATATTTATTCTAAAAGATTAAAAATAATACTTATTATAGAATAGTTTGGCTCTGTAAGAGTTCAAAAGCTTTTCAAAGTTATAGCAATAGCAACAATTTTAGTAATTTAATTTTAGGTTTTCTCGAAAGCTTTAACATACGTTTAATTAGCCGTTTTAACAATTGCTACTCCATTAGTTTTAGGTTTTAAGGTTATATATTAAACTAGAGTAAAACTTTTTTAAAAGGGTATAAATAATATTTTTATAGAATAATGAATTTTATGACGCAAAAAGATTAAAGGTGGTATTATTTTAATATTTTAGCCAAAAAGAAATTTTAATGAATTATTTAGAGCATATTGGAAAGTATTTTATTATGCTGAAACAGGTTTTTAAAAAGCCACAGAAATGGTCGGTTTTTAGAGAAACGTTGTTTCGTGAAATTGAAGATCTAGGTTTAAAATCTTTAGGGATAATAATGTTTATATCCTTTTTTGTTGGTGGTGTTGTAGCAATACAAACGGCATTAAATGTAGATAGTCCATTTATACCAAAATACCTGATCGGATTTGCGACAAAACGTTCTGTAATTTTGGAATTTGCACCTACTTTTATGAGTGTAATATTGGCAGGTAAAGTAGGTTCTTATATTTCTTCAAGTATTGGCACTATGCGTGTTACTGAACAAATTGATGCTTTGGAAGTTATGGGAATTAACTCTTTAAACTACCTTGTTTTACCTAAAATTATAGCAACTTTATTCTTTTATCCAATATTAATTGTGTTGGCAATGTTTTTAGGAATTTATGGAGGATATGTTGCAGGAATTTTAACTGGAAGGTTTTTTAGTGAAGATTATATTTATGGAATTCAACTAGATTTTGATCCTTATTTTATACAATACGCACTAATTAAAACATTAGTATTTGCATTCGTAATTGCAACCATACCAGCTTACCACGGATATTATGTAAAAGGTGGATCTTTAGAAGTTGGTAGAGCAAGTACCCAGGCCGTTGTTTGGACAAGTGTTGTAATTATTTTATTAAATTACTTCTTAACTCAAATGTTATTAGGATAAATGATTGAAGTTACAAATTTATATAAAGAATTTAAAGGCGTTCCAGTTTTAAAAGGTATTTCAACAACTTTTGAAAAAGGAAAAACCAGTATGATTATCGGTCAGAGTGGGTCGGGAAAAACAGTGTTTTTAAAATGTTTGTTGGGATTGCATATTCCTGAAAAAGGAAATATTTGTTTTGATGGTAGAAACCAAACAGCATTAGATATTAAAGCACAAAGGCAGCTAAGACAAGAAATTGGAATGGTTTTTCAGGGAGGTGCTTTGTACGATTCTTTAACTGTTGAGGAAAATATAATGTTTCCATTAAAAATGTTTACAAATAACACCAACGCAGAAATGTTAAAACGTGTAAATTTTGTATTGGACAGAGTTAACCTTGTGAACGCAAATAAAAAATTTCCTGCAGAAATATCTGGTGGTATGCAAAAAAGAGTTGCGATTGCAAGAGCCATTGTTATGAATCCAAAATATTTATTTTGCGATGAACCAAACTCGGGATTAGATCCAAATACAGCAACTTTAATTGATAATTTAATTCAAGAAATTACAAAAGAATATCAAATTATTACAGTAATAAATTCACATGATATGAATTCTGTGATGGAAATTGGAGAAAAAATTGTTTTTTTAAAGAATGGTGTAAAAGCATGGGAAGGAACAAATAAAGAGATTTTTAAAACTGATAATGAGGCGATTGTAAACTTTGTGTATTCTTCAAATTTATTTAAAAAAGTAAGAGAGGTTTATTTAAATGAAACAAAATAAAAAAGTTATTTGTTTTTTTAAAATATACCCCTATATTTGCAGCCGCTAAAAAGGAAAAAGACGACCTGGTAGCTCAGTTGGTAGAGCACCTCCCTTTTAAGGAGGTGGTCCTGGGTTCGAGCCCCAGCCAGGTCACAAAAAAAATTTCGATTTAGAAATTTTTAATTTAAATTTTGGTGAGATACTCAAGTGGCCAACGAGGGCAGACTGTAAATCTGCTGCGCAAGCTTCGGAGGTTCGAATCCTCCTCTCACCACAAAGCCTCAATATTAAATTGAGGCTTTTTTAGTAATTAACATTATTTGTTTAACAATAATTATTTATTATTAAACAAAATAAGTATCTTTGTTAAGATAAAATTTATAAAATGAGAAAAATAGGATTGGTACTACTTCTATTAATTAATGTTTCAGCGTTATTTTCGCAAAATTCAGGAACTATTAAAGGAAAAGTTATAGATGCGCAAACCAGAGAAACACTTCCTTTTGTAAGTGTAATTGTTGAAGGAACTACTATAGGCAAAAGTACAGATGAGGGTGGTACTTTTACAATTAATAATGTGCCTTTGGGATATGTAAAAGTGAATGTTTCTTTTTTAGGATATGAGTCTGTGCTTTCAGATGATTATTTAGTTACAATGGATAAAACACCTTTTATTTTAATAGAGTTAACTCAAACCAAGGAGCAATTAGATGAAATTGTGGTGCAAAGTCAATTATTTAAAAAATCTGTTGAAAGCCCTTTATCAGTCCAATCTTTAGGAATTGCTGAAATTGAGAAAAACCCAGGAGGAAATAGAGATGTTTTAAAAGTAATTCAATCGTTGCCAGGAGTTGCTTCAAACCCAAGTTTTAGAAACGATATTATTATTAGAGGTGGAGCACCTTCAGAAAATAAATTTTATTTAGATGGAGTTGAAGTACCTGTTATAAATCATTTTCAAACGCAAGGTTCTTCTGGAGGTCCAGTGGGAATTATTAATGCAGATTTAATTAGAAAGGTAGATTTTTTTACAAGTGCTTTTCCTGTAAGTGATGGTAATGCTTTAAGTTCAATTATTGAATTTACACAAAAGGATGGAAATCCTGAAAAGTTTAATACAAGATTAACTTTGGGCACTTCTGATGCAGGAATTACTTTTGATGGTCCGTTGGGCGAAAAAACTACTTTTATAGCTTCTGTGCGTCAATCTTATTTACAATTCCTATTTAAACTAATAAAGTTACCTTTTTTGCCAACATATAACGATTTTCAGTTTAAAGTAAAACATCAATTAACTGCAAATAGCGAAATTTCTTTAATAGGATTGGGTGCAATTGATAATTTTAAGTTAAATGAAGAAGTAAATGATAATATTACAGACGAAGAAACCTTAAAAAGAAACAGGTATGCTTTAAGTAATATTCCTATTCAAGAGCAATGGAATTATACTGTTGGAGCAGTTTATAAACATTTTGGTAAAAATGCAATGCAGCAAATTGTGTTAAGTAGAAATGTTTGGAACAACAATGCCAAAAAATATTTTAACAATACAGCTAACCCAAACGATTTATTATTAGATTATACTTCAAAAGAAATTGAAAATAAATTGCGTTTTGAAATTACTTCAACTTTAAAAAATGATTATAAATTAAATGTTGGTGTTGGCCTAGAAAATGCAACCTATTTTAATAGTACTTTTCAGCAATTGGCTATTTCAAATGGAGTTCAAGAAATAGATTTTTCTTCAAAATTATCGATGTTAAAGTATGCTGTGTTTGGACAAATTTCTAAAAAATATTTGAATTCTAATTTAGGGGTTTCTTTAGGTTTTAGATTAGACGCATCGGATTATAATAGTGAAATGAAAAATCCATTAAATCAATTCTCTCCAAGGGTTTCGCTGTCTTACGAACTAAGTGATAAATTTAGTTTAAACGCCACTGCAGGGATCTATAAACAGCTACCTGCGTACACAATTTTAGGATTTAGAAACAATTTAAATGAATTGGTGAATAAAACCAATGGTTTAAAATATATTGAAGCAATACATTATGTTTCAGGTTTTGAATTGAAGCCAAATACTACTTCAAAAATTACTTTAGAAGGTTTTTATAAAAACTATAAAAGTTATCCTTTTTCTGTAAGAGATCAAATAAGTTTGGCAAATTTAGGGTCAGATTTTGGAGTTGTAGGAAATGAAGAAGTTATTTCAAACTCTAAAGGACGTGCTTATGGAATTGAGTTGTTGGCTCAAAAAAAATCTTTTAATGGTTTTTATGGAATTTTCTCATATACATTTGTTAAAAGTGAGTTTAAAGATAAACGGGGTATGTATATTCCATCTTCTTGGGACAACCGTCATTTATTATCGATAACGGGTGGAAAAAAATTGAAAAAAAACTGGGAAATAGGAGGTAAGTTTCGACTTGTTGGCGGACAACCTTATACGCCTTATAACTATGAAGCTTCTTCAGTTATTGCAAATTACAATGTTTCAAATAGTGGAATATTAGATTATACCAAATTAAATTCTGAGCGTTTTAAAACCTACCACCAATTAGATCTTCGTATAGATAAAACTTGGTATTGGGAAAAGCTGTCTTTTAATTTTTATGTTGATATTCAAAATATATACCGAAGCGAATTTAGCTCACAGTCGTACTTAATTCCTTTACAAGATGCAAATGGAGCTAATATTGTCAATCCGTCAGATACTTCAAAATATATTCTTGAAGAGATTGCTAATACTTCAGGAAATACATTGCCAAGTTTTGGTATTATTTTAGATTTTTAGTTGTTATTTAACTGAAGCGTATCTAAATTTAAACGTGTTTTTAGCCACTTTTTTAATATTAGCTGCTGATTATTTGTATTTGGGATTGTATCGTTCCAGCGGGCATTAAAAACGGTAATTGTATCTATAGTGTTAAAGTTAGTATGGATTAATTTTGCGTAACTTAAATGTTCTAAACCAACGTAATTTATTTTAGCTTCTTTACTTATTTGAAGAAAAGGTATTTCGCTTGCTTCATATTTTGTTATTTGGTCTGTTAATAGCTTAATTTTATCTTCTTTTTCTTTAACAGTTTCATCTCTAGATGAAATTATTTTCTGATTTTGAACATATAAATCTGTAAGGTTTTTTAATTCACTTCTAATATCAGAATCATCTACACCTTGTTGAAAATCTAGCTGTGTGTCTTTTAAACCATATTCGGGTAATCTTTCTTTCCATCGTTTAATTTCATCATCAGAAAGTTTGTTACCATAAATAAAAATCTTCACTTTTTTATTATGATAATCTATGTTTTCATCCTTTTCATCAATAATACTAATGCCATTTCCTTTAATATCATCTATTAAGTTTTTTGCAGCTTGTTTAAATTGATTTTCTTGAAATAAGTTAAAAAACAAGTAGATGCTCCCTGAAAATACTAGAAGCGCAACAGTTGAAGCGGTTCTAGCAATACGTTTTCTTTTTGCAGAATTAATATATTTAAGCATTGGAAATCGTAAAAACTTAACAATTACAAAAGTAGCCAATGCAATAAAAATGGTGTTTATTGTAAACAAAAACATAGCACCACCAAAATAGCTTAAATTCCAAGTTGCAAGTCCGTAACCAGCTGTACATAAAGGAGGCATTAAGGCAGTTGCAATTGCTACACCTGCAATTGTATTGGTTTGTTTACTTTGTCTACTAAAAGCAATTATTAAAGCCAAACCACCGGCAATTGCAATAAAAACATCTCTAACATCTGGCGCAGTTCTAGCTAAGATTTCTGGAGTTTCATTTCTAAATATTGGGATTAAAAAGAATAAAAATGAAGTTGCTAAACTTAATCCTACCATTACCCCTAAATTAATCAGGGAACGTTTTAGAGTATCAATGTCGTTAATTCCAATAGATAGTCCAACACCTAAAATTGGACCCATTAACGGAGATATAAGCATCGCTCCAATTACAACAGCAGTAGAACTAACGTTTAGACCAATGGATGCAATTAAAATAGAAAAAACCAACACCCAGGCCGTATGTCCTTTCATTGAAATATTTTCTTTTATATCTTCAATGGTGCCTTTTTTATCGGTGTCTTTTCTAATGTCTAGCAATTCTATAAAGAATTTTTTAAAACTTAATAGAATACCTGTAATATCACTTTGAGGTGGTATTTGTGAATTAGAAGAGTTATTTTGTTGATTGGTGTTTTCAGTTTCCATAATTAAATTGTTTAAACAAATTTATCTCCAAATTTCGATTTTACTGTAGCGGTTATTTCTTTAATTTCTTGTTCTTTATCTTTTGGACAGATTAATAATACATCTTTTTTCTCAACAACAATAAAATCGTTTAAACCTTGAATTACAACTTTTTTACCCGATTGTGTTTTTACCATATTTCCTTTAGCATCTCTAAAAATTACTGCTCCGCCTAGGGTGGTGTTTTGGTTTTCGTCTGCATTTAATTTGTCTTGAAGAGAAACCCAACTTCCTAGATCGTTCCAACCAAAATTTGTTGGTAATACACAAACATTGGTTGCTTTCTCCATAATTCCGAAGTCAATGGATATATTATCAGATTTTATATAATTTTCTTCAATAAAATTGTTCTCAGAATCGGTGTTGTAATAATTTTGTCCTTGAGAAAATAATTGAAACATTTTAGGTAAATAGGTTTCAAAAGCCTTTAGTATACTTTTAACGCTCCAAATAAAAATACCTGCATTCCAAAGATAATCACCACTTTTTAAAAATTTTTCAGCAGTTTTAAGGTCAGGTTTTTCAGTAAAATTAACAACGTCTTTTATAGGTTTGTTAGATTTGTTAAATTTAATATAGCCATAGCCAGTATTTGGGTTGGTTGGTTGAATTCCGAGTGTTAATAGAAAATCATTTTGTGAGCAATAATCAAAAGATGTTTCAATATTTGAAATAAACTCTTGCTCATTTTCAATATAATGATCAGATGGTGCCACAATCATAATTCCATCTGGATTTTTGCTATAAATTTTAAAGGCACTGTATAAAATACAAGGTGCTGTATTTAACATTGCAGGCTCTAATAATATTTGATTAGAAGCAATGTTTGGTAAGTGTTTTTTTACTAATTTTTTATATTTTTTATTAGTTGCAATTAAAATATTTTCACTAGGAATTAAATTTTCAAACCTATTATAAGTTTGTTGAATTAAAGAATTACCTGTACCTAAAATATCGTGAAACTGTTTTGGAAGTTTGTTTGTACTTATTGGCCAAAATCGAGATCCAATTCCTCCCGCCATAATAACTGCGTAATAATTTTTGTTCATAGTGTTATAATATTTCTACTTCTGCATTTTGATTGAATAAATAGGTTCTTTTACTCTTCATTTCAATACATTCAAATCTGGTTCTTCTAATGTTGCCTTTTTTGTAGGTTTTGTTTTTAAATAAAAAAATACTGCCATGTTGTAATTCAAATATAAAACTCTTTCCTGAATTATCATCATATTGCTTTAAAGCATATGTTAAATTTACATCAGAACCAGTACTTGCTTTTGGATTTATTAGATAGTTAGCCAATAATGGTAATAAATCTTCTGGGAAAATTGCAGGATTTAAAAAAGGCAGCATTAAGAGTTGAAAGTTTCTTTTCCACTCAATTCCGTGTGGTTTTACGCGTTTATTTTTTTTAAAAGTTACAAAATGCGCTAATTCGTGGACCAATGTCAGTAAAAATTGATATTGATTTAAGTTGTTATTTATAGTTATTTGAACTTTATTATGAACGGTTCTTTTAAAATCGCCATGCTTTGTTGTTCTCTCTCTAACAATTTTAATATTTAAAGGATGCTCTACAAGAATTTCTTTAACTAAAGTTACGGAATTTTCAGGAATGTATTTTGAAAGCTCTTCAATCATAAATTATGGTGTTGTTGAAGAAACTTGCAAAATTTTTCCGTTATAAAATTTGTTTCCAGTTAGTGCAAAATTATAAATATAATCTGCCATTTCTTTTGCTGTAACCGGAGCCTTATAACCAGGAAACGCTTCTTCTAGCATTTCGGTTTGAACTGCGCCTAAAGCAATAGCATTAAACGAAATACCTTGTTCTTTATATTCTTCGGCTAACACTTCAGTTAATGTTAATAAAGCTCCTTTTGAAGAACTATAAGCTGCTAATCCTGGAAATTTCATGCTTCCTAAAACACCACCAATACTGCTAATATTTACAACGTGACTACCTTTAGATAAAAAAGGAATTAATTGTTTTGTTAATTCAGCAACTGCAAAAACGTTTACTTTATAGACTTCTAAAAAATCTGAAGTAGTTATTTTTTCAAAAGGTTTGTTTACTAATTTTCCTGCGTTATTAATTAAGATATCTACATTTTTCCAGTTTTTTGTTACAAAATTTGTTACTTTTTGTAAATCATTTTCATTAGATAAATCTACAGAAAGTGTTGTAATATTTTTAAGGTTTAGGTTGTTTAAAGGTTCAGAATTTCTAGATAAAGCCAATACATTATAATTGTTTTTAGCAAATGTTTGAGCTAATTCAAATCCAATTCCACGACTTGTTCCAGTAATTATTATGTTTTTCATATTTAATTCGGTAAATAACTAAGTTATTAATTGTTTGATATATTTTGTAAAAATACAGTTTTTAAAATGGCAATTTAAAAAATAGGTGGATTTATAAAATACTTTAAAATTTAATTAAAAGTAATATGTTGATATGCACCAATATCTGCAGGAGATGTTCTAAGTACTCCTAAAATGTCATAAGGTACAATAGCAGTTCCTTGGCTGGCAGCTTTTTTAATAGCATCGGAATTTTCACCAATAATTAATTCATTAGTATTGGTAGATTTAAAAAATGGATTCCCATTTAGAATAGTATTTAAATAATGGTTGGTATCTTCAAAATTATACTCAGCTATATCATTAAAACTTTGATTGTAATCGTTAAATTTTATTAAATTATTCTGAAACGAATAGTTGAAAACACTTCCTTCAACTTTATCTAAAATCAACTCAATATTAGAATTACCATCTATTATGCAATTTGTAAAGTTTGCAGCATTTAAATTACGGGTTTCTACAATTTGTTCTCCGTTGTTATTATAAGTAAAATAATTATTGATTAAAACACTAGGATATTGGCGTAAACTGCCATTCCAAAAATTTGTAAAAGTAGCATGTGTAAAATTATAAGTTCCTCCAATAATACAGGCTAAAGAAGCTTGCCCGCTATTATTTATTACTAAATTTTCACCATTAATATTAGTTTCTCTTCCTAAAATTCCAAAATTAGTGCTGTTATATATTTGTGTATTTTTTATGGTTAAAGTGGGAGTGGAGTTGCTGCTAATAGAATCGGAGATAATTCCGGCAGTAGCGTTTTTAATAATTGCATTATTTATAGAATTATTTTTACTTCCAGCGCGTAACCAAATTGTACCCCATTGCCCAGGAATATCGCTAAATTGAGGTTCTAACCTGTCACCTTCAAAAATTACAGGATTATTTAATTCGCCTTCAACTATTAAAGTTGCATTTTTATTAACAATAATTCCTGAATTAGAATGAAAATGAATGTTTGCACCTGCATCTATTGTTAATGTTTTATTTTCAGGAACAGCACAATACCCATAAATAACATACGGTTTTTCATTTGTAAAAGTAGTGTTGTTTTTTAAATAAAAACCATTAATTTTAATAGCTTCACCATTAGTATCTAAACCTGTTGTTATAGTTTCAATTAAACCATCAGTATTTTTTGAAGGAAATAAAAAATGTGCATCTTTTGCCAATGTAATTAAGGAAACTTCTTGTAAATTTTCTCCAGTATCAAATACAATTTTATCTTGATAGATAGGGTTTGTAACTTGGTTATAATTTATGGTAGTTTCTATAAGAATATAGATACTGTCTTTAGCCAAGATTTTAATATCTTCAAAAACTTTACCCGATGTTCCATCTACATTTAATCTGTAATTAGAGTTTTCGTTTTCACCTAATCTTATAGATGGTACAGAGATGTTTTTGTTACTTTTATTGTATACTTTTAAATTATAAGTACTAGAACCAATATTAGTAAATACTGTATCTAAAAATACCGTGTCTTTTGAAAAAGATAATTCTCCAGTGCTTAAAACTGCGCCGAAGTCTTTTCTACAAGAAGTTGCAATTGTTAGAATTATTACAATTATAAATGTAACGTAATAGCGCATTTGTGTTGTTTAAGTAAATGTAAAAACTATTTTTTAATCAGTTCTATTTCGTATAATTTTGCCCAATGCTTTCCAGTAACAAAAATGCGATTATTTTCTTTGTCGTAAGCAATTCCATTTAAAACTTCATCACTATCAGTTAAGTTTTGTTCTTTTAAAATCTCTTTTTTTAAACCATCTAAATCAGCAACTCCTTCAACTTTACCAGTTTGTGGATTAATTATTAAAATAGAATTTTGCTGCCAAATATTGGCATAAATTAAACCATTTATGTATTCTAACTCGTTAAGGTTTTCTACCTTTCTTTTGTTTGTATAAGCTTCAATATAACTTTCTTCGAGTAAAGTTTCAGGATTTAAAAACCAAATACGTTCCGTACCATCTGTTTTTAGCAATTGTTTGCCATTGTTTGCAAGTCCCCAACCTTGAAGACTTTTAGTGTATTTAAATTCTTTTTCTTTTTCAAACGTTTCTAGATCGTATACAATTCCAAAACCGCTTTGCCAAGTTAACTGATAAATTTTGTTGTTAAAAACTGTAATACCTTCTCCAAAATATGCAGCGTCTAAATCTTTTTGTTGAAGAGCTTTGCCAGTTTCTAATTCAACTTTTCTAATGTACGATTGTCCTTTGCGCCCAGTTCCTTCAAACAAATAGCCATTATAATACTCTAAGCCTTGAGTAAAAGCATTTTTATCGTGCGGATAGGTGTTAATAATTTTATAAGTATAAATTTCTGGAGCTGTGTCGGCCATAAAATATACAGTTTTTGAAACCTTCTCTGTTTTATTCTGATAAAAAACAAGTGCTGTAATAGTATGTTTTCCTAATTTAAAATTATTTATATTTAAGGTTGATGTTGTACCATTGCTTTCTATTTTTTTATTTCCAATAGAAAATTGAACGGAATCTATAGGTTTGTTGTTTTTTTCTGAAATAGAAATAGTTAACTCTTGGTTACTTTGAATTTTTTGAGGAGTATTTAAAATAAATTTGTATTCGCTTTTACAAGAAACTAATAAAATGAACGACAAAAAACCTATTATTGACCGATATATCATAACTTTGCTAAATATTTGTAATTTTTATGTAAATAAAATAAATTATTTGTTTGAAGTTTCAAAAATATAGTTAAATTTGCAGTCTTAAAAATAAAAACAGCATTAAAACGAGTTTACGATGAGAAAAGGTATACACCCAGAAAATTATAGAATGGTAGCATTTAAAGATATGTCAAATGATGATGTGTTTTTAACTCGTTCAACAGTAAATACTAAAGAAACTTTAGATGTAGATGGTGTTGAATATCCTTTAGTAAAATTAGAGATCTCTAGGAGTTCACATCCTTTTTACACTGGTAAAACTAAGTTAATTGATACTGCAGGACGAATTGACAAGTTTAAAACTAAATATGCTAAATTTAAAAAGTAATATTTTAGTTTAAATAATATTTAAAATCCTCAACGAAAGTTGGGGATTTTTGTTGTTGATATATTGTTAGTTTCTAGAAGATTAAATAAATTCATAAAAAAAGTTTATCTTGTAGAAAAAACATATTATGCCAATATTTATGGATCGACATGATGTTTCTGAAATGGTAACAGCAGAAAATGTTGCGCAATTACATCAGGAAGATTTAAAAATTGAACATAAATTTGGTTGTAGAGGGTTAACTTATTGGTTTGATGATAAAAGAAAAACAGCTTTTTGCTTAGTTGAAGCTCCTAATAAGCAAGCTGTTTATAATATGCATAACCATGCGCACGGTGATGTTCCTCATAAAATTATTGAGGTAGATGAAACAATTGTAGAATCTTTCTTAGGGAGAATAGAAGATCCCGAAAAAGCACAAAACACAGAGTTAAATATTATAAATGACCCAGCTTTTAGGGTGATAATGGTTATTGAAACCAGTAATTATTTAAACAGATTAGAAGCAAAACAATTTAGTTTGTTTACTCAAAAATTTCATAACAGTGTTTCAAAATCAATTAAACTTTTTAAAGGACGAATTGTAAGAAAGGACAATAATAATTATTTAGTTTCTTTCAAATCGGTTAGTAATGCTGTTTTTTGTGCGCTAAAAATTCAAACTAATTTTAAATACATCACTCCTAAATTTGATGTAAAAAACAGAAAAATGAAAATTGCACTAAGTGCAGGAGTTCCAGTATCTGAAAAAGAAAGTATTTTTGAAGAGGTTATTGTACAAGCAACTAGAATATGTGAGATTGTGGCAGATGAACTGGTTATTTCTAATGAGATAAAAGCTCTGTATGAAAGTGAAAATAGAAATGCAATTATTAATAAGGAATTAATTAGAACTTTAAAACCTTCAGAAGAAAAATTCCTACTTCATTTAATGGATTACGTTGAGAAAATTTGGAATAAGTCTAATTTTAATGTTACAAATTTTAGTAAAGATTTAGGCTATAGTAAATCTCAATTGTATCGTAAATTGGTGAATTTAACAGGAAAATCACCAAATAGTTTTATAAAAGAATTTAGATTACATAAAGCATTGAATTTACTTTATAAGCAAAATGGTAACATATCAGAGATAGCATACGAATCTGGATTTAATAGTCCAGCATATTTTTCAAAATGTTTTAAGGATAAATACGGGTTACTTCCATCAAAATATATTCAACAGCACGCTCAATAAAATGTCTCAAATTGAAATATGATTTAAAATTAGTGTTTTTTGGTTGAAATTTAAAGGTGTTCAAATTTGTCTATTGTTAAATTTGAGTACTAACTAAAAACATAAAATTATGAAAATTGCAAAAGACGACATTGAAATTAAAATGGAGATTCCAGGAGCTATTATACGTCAAAAAACTGATTTTGGAGATGCTACTGGATTAGGTAAGATTAGTGGAGAGTACTTTAGCCTCTCTGCTGGAGTTGATACAACCCCTTTATTTATAGGACTTGAAGGGAACTTGTGTCAATGCCCTCACTGGGGGTTTCTTTTGAGTGGTCAACTTACTACCACTGATGCCAAAGGTATAGAAGAGATTGTAGACGCAAATGAACTTTTTTACTGGCCTGCAGGACACAATGTAAAGGTTAATGCTGATGCTGAGCTTATTATGTTCAGTCCTCAGCACGAGCATACGCATGTAATCAATCATATGATTGAGAAGACTAAAGGTTAAAATAAAATATTTACCAAAGAAGTCTTTCCAACTTAATAGCAAAGTGTAAAATTAAAATAGTTGAAAGTATTACTGTTTAATTTTATAATATCATACCTCACACCTTGATTTTTATTTACATTTTCAATTGCAGAATTGAAAACGTATGTAGCGACTAAAATTAAGAATAAAAGACTGGAACCCTTCAAAATAAAAATTACTAACTAAAAAATTTAAGAGTATGAAAAATTTAGTAAAAAATATAGTTCCATCTTTGATTGAAGATTTTGCATCACAATTAAGAGGGGAAATTGTGTTGCCTTCAAGTCCTCACTATAATGAAACAAGAAAAGTGTATAATGGAATGATTAATAAACACCCAGGGATGTTTGTAATGTGTGTTGATGTTGCCGATGTAATTGCTTCGGTCAACTTTGGAAGAGAAAATAACCTACTAGTTGCTGTGAGAGGTGGTGGACACAATGGAGGTGGTCTAGGAATTTGTGACGGAGGTTTGGTTATAGATTTATCGGGAATTAAATTTATTCGTGTTGATACTTCTAATAATACGGTTAGAGTTGGTGGCGGAAACCTTTGGGGAGAAGTTGATCACGCAACACATGCTTTTGGATTGGCTGTTCCGGCAGGAATTATTTCGACTACTGGGGTTGGTGGTTTAACCCTTGGAGGTGGTGTTGGGCATTTATCACGTAAATATGGATTAACAATTGATAACCTATTAGAGGCTGATATAGTTTTGGCAGATGGTACTTTTGTAACAGTAAACTCCAATCAACATACAGATTTGTTTTGGGCTATTAGAGGTGGAGGTGGAAACTTTGGAATAGTTACTTCTTTTAAATTTCAAGCCCATCCTGTTAAAACTGTAATTGGAGGGCCAACTTTATGGCCTATAGAAAAAACAGAGGAAATAATGGAATGGTACCATGCGTTTATAAACAACGCACCAGATGATTTGAATGGTTTTATTGCAACTATGATTATTCCAGGACCGCCATTTCCAGAGCATTTACATTTAAAGCAGTTTTGTGGTATCGTTTGGTGTTATACAGGAGATTCCGATAAATTTGATCAGCTATTTCAGCCAGTAAGAGATTTAAATCCATTGTTTGAACATGTTGGTGAAATGCCTTATCCCGCTATTCAGACCCTATTTGATGGTTTAATGCCTCCAGGTATGCAATGGTATTGGAGAGCAGACTTTTTCAATGAATTAGGAGTAGAAGTTAGGGCACAACATTTAAAATTTGGTTCAAGTATTCCAACACCATTATCGCAAATGCATTTGTACCCAATTAGTGGAGCTGCAAGTAGGGTAGGTGCTGAAGAGACGCCTTGGGCATATCGAGATGCCAAATATGCAGGTGTAATTGTGGGAGTAGATCCTGATCCTGTAAATGCTGAAAAAATCACAAATTGGTGTAAAAATTATTGGGAAGCATTGCATCCATATTCTTCCGGTGGTGCCTACTCTAACTTTATGATGGATGAAGGGCAAGAGAGGGTTAAAGCAAGTTTTAAGCATAATTATGATAAATTATCAAAAATTAAAGCCAAATATGACCCGACTAACTTCTTTAATATTAATCAGAATATAAAACCATTTAAATAAAACGATTAAAGTTTATATGAAGTACATAAAACTAAGGTTTAGCAATTTTTTTGTACTTTAAAAGGGATCTTATTAAAAAAAACTACTAACTAAAAATTAAAAAAATGAAAACTATTAAATTAATTACCATTTTTATCTTAGCATCGTTTATTTCGAATTGTTCAGAAAAGAAAAAAGATAATCAAGAAACAGCTAATGAAAAATTAACTGAAGTTGTTGAAAATGTACCTGTTGAAAAAAGCTTATTTGAAAGATTAGGAGGTACTGATGGTATTTCATTAATTGTTGATGATATAGTTGAAGCTCATTTGGTTAATCCTGTAATTGCGGAGGTATTTATACCTTTAAGTGAAGATCCAGAACATTTAGCAAGTTTTAAAACGCATGTTAAAGAGTTTTTATCTGCTGGTACAGGAGGAGGCGCAACTTATACAGGTAAGGATTTACCTACAGCTCATAAAGGACTGAACACAACCGAAAAAGAATTTATGAGCGCTGTGGATGATATTTTAATGGTTTTAGCAAAACATAATATTGATGAAGAAACCAAAAAAGATATGTTATATATACTATACTCCATGAAAGGTGCTGTTATTGGCTTGTAACATTATTTTAAGACGATACATATTTTAAACAAAAAACCACTACAATAATTGTAATGGTTTTTTGTTTTATAAATATTAAAAATGTTATGCTAACATAGTAACAGGATTTTCAATAAACTGTTTTAAAGTTTGTAAAAAAGCAGCTCCAGTAGCGCCATCAACAGTTCTATGGTCACAAGCTAAAGTTACTTTCATAGTGTTTCCAACTACAATTTCACCATTTTTTACAACTGGTTTTTCAATAATAGCACCTACAGATAAAATTGCTGAATTTGGTTGATTTATAATTGAAGTAAATTCAGAAATACCAAACATACCTAAATTAGAAACCGTAAAAGTGCTTCCTTCCATTTCTGCAGGAGTTAACTTTTTCGTTTTTGCTTTAATAGCTTTATCTTTTACTTCAGCACCAATTTGTGTTAAACTTTTTTGATCTGTAAAAGGAATTACAGGTACTAATAAGCCATCTTCAACTGCAACAGCAACGCCAATATTTACATGATGATTTACACGTGTTCTATCATCAAACCATTGAGAGTTAACTTGTGGGTGTTTTTTAAGCGCCATTGCACTTGCTTTAACAACCATATCATTAAATGAGACTTTAATATCTGGAATTTCATTAATTACTTTACGAGACTTAATTGCATTATCCATGTTAATTTCTAACATTAAATAATAATGAGGAGCAGTAAATTTAGATTCACCTAATCTCCTTGCAATAGTTTTACGCATTTGAGAGTTTGTAGTTTCTTCGAAACTTTCTTCACCTAAAGCCATTGCTGGTACTGCAGTAGTAGTAGCAGAAACAGGAACATAATTTTCAATGTCACGTTTTACAACGCGACCATTTTCACCTGTACCTGCAACATGTGATAAATTTATCCCTTTTTCTGAAGCAATTTTCTTTGCTAATGGAGAAGCTACTATTTTTCCGGTATTTACAACAGGTTGTTGTACTGCTGCAGATTGTGAAGTAGTTACAGGAGCTGCAACTTCTTTAGTGGTTGTAGTTGCTTTTGGAGCTTCTTCTTTTTCTTCTTTCGCAGGAGCATTATCTTTTGGAGAATCAACTTTAAAATCTTTTACAATAGCATCTATATCTTCACCTTCTTCTCCAATAATTGCTAGTAAAGAATCTACAGGAGCAGTTTCTCCATCTTGTAAGCCTATGTATAAAAGCGTTCCTTCGTTAAAAGATTCGAATTCCATAGTTGCTTTGTCAGTTTCAATTTCAGCTAATATATCGCCTTCTGAAACTTTATCTCCAACTTTTTTTAACCACTGTGCTACAACTCCTTCAGTCATTGTGTCACTTAAACGTGGCATTGTAATTATTTCTGCCATTTATCTATGTTTTAAAAAAGGATAATCTTCTTGTTCGTATACCATATCATATAATTGTTGAGCTTCTGGATATGCAGATTCTTCAGCAAATTTCTGACATTCTTCAACTTTGTCTTTTACTTCTTTGTCCCAAGTTTTAATTTGAGCATCCGTTGCATACTTTTTAGTTTTAATAACTTCTAAAACCTGTGTAATCGGATCTATTTTACGGTATTCGTTTACTTCATCTTTAGTTCTATAGTGCTGAGCATCACTCATTGAATGTCCTCTATATCTATAGGTTTTAATATCTAAAAGAGTTGGTCCATCACCTCTTCTTGCACGTTCAATAGCTTCTTCCATTGCTTCAGCTACTTTTACAGGATTCATTCCGTCAACAGGTCCACAAGGCATTTCGTAACCCAAGCCAAGTTTCCAAATATCTTCGTGGTTTGCAGTTCTTTCTACTGAGGTTCCCATAGCATAGCCATTGTTTTCACATATAAAAACTACTGGTAATTTCCAGTTGATTGCCATGTTAAAAGTTTCGTGTAGTGAACCTTGACGTGCAGCACCATCTCCAAAATATGTTAATGTAACACCATCTCTTTCGAAGTATTTATCTGCAAATGCCAAACCAGCACCTAAAGGAATTTGACCACCAACAATACCGTGACCTCCATAAAAATTATGTTCTGGAGAAAAAATATGCATAGAACCTCCCATACCTTTGGATGTTCCAGTTACTTTTCCTAATAATTCTGCCATAATTTTCTTAGGATCTACTCCTAAGCCAATTGGTTGTACATGGTTACGATAAGCAGTAATCATTTTATCGTTTTCTTTCATTACATGTAGAGCGCCAGCCAAAACTGCTTCTTGACCATTGTATAAATGTAGAAATCCTCTTACTTTTTGTTGAATATATAAAGCTGCTAATTTATCTTCAAATTTTCTCCAAAATAGCATATCTTTATACCAATTGATATAAGTTTCTTTGGTTATTTTTTTCATTTCTGATTGAGATATTAAATTTATATCGAAATGCAAAAGTACTATTTTGCTGAATAGAATAAAAATATGTTCACCTATTTTTTACTATAATGTTTTCGAAATAACAATTATTAAATTAATATGATCTTTGTTAGGATTTTGAAGCTAAAATTATGGTTTTTTTTTGAAAACCATAATTTTAGACAATTTTTATATATAAAATAAAAGCCTCAAAATTCTCTGAGACTTTTATTTTTTTTAAAATGTTATTAATTACATATAATTAATCCATGTAGTCTTCAATAGGATTACAAGAACAAATTAAGTTTCTGTCTCCATAAGCATCATCTACACGCCTAACCGAAGGCCAAAATTTATTTTCTTTAACATAAGGTAAAGGAAATGCAGCTTGTTGGCGTGTGTACGGATAGTTCCATTCATCTGCAGTTAACATTTCTTGTGTATGAGGCGAATTTTTAAGTGCTGAATTTGTATCTCCACTTTCCATCGCATCAATTTCACCTTTAATACTTATTAAAGCATCACAAAAACGATCTAATTCTGCTTTGTTTTCACTTTCTGTTGGTTCTATCATTAAAGTTCCAGCTACAGGAAATGATACAGTTGGAGCATGGTAACCATAATCCATTAATCTTTTTGCAACATCGGTAACTTCAATGCCTTTTTCTTTAAATTTTCTAAAATCTACAATCATTTCATGTGCTGCAAAGCCATTTTCGCCAGTATAAAGAATATTATATTGTTTTTCTAAACGAGCTTTTATATAATTTGCATTTAATATAGCTTTTATTGTTGCTTCTTTTAAACCACCAGTTCCCAACATTTTTATATAACTATATGAAATAAGTAATACCAATGCTGATCCCCAAGGAGCTGAAGAGATTGCTGTAATAGGCGTTTCTCCACCTGTTGGAATTATTGGGTTTGAAGGTAAAAAAGGAGCTAAATGTTTAACTACACAGATAGGTCCAACTCCTGGTCCGCCACCGCCATGTGGAATAGCGAATGTTTTATGTAGATTTAAATGGCAAACATCGGCTCCAATAGTTGCAGGATTTGTTAATCCAACTTGTGCATTCATATTTGCACCATCCATATAAACTTGTCCGCCACGTTCGTGTATAATTTCTGTAATTTCTTTAATAGTGCTTTCAAAAACTCCATGTGTTGATGGATAAGTTACCATTAAAGCAGCTAAATTATCTTTATGAAGTTCAGCTTTTTCTCTTAAATCATCTAAATCTATATTTCCTTTATCTGTTGATTTTGTAACCACTACTTTCATTCCAGCCATTACTGCAGAAGCAGGATTTGTTCCGTGTGCAGATGCTGGGATAATACAAATGTTTCTATGATGATCGCCTCTAGATTCGTGATATGCTTTAATAACCAATAAGCCTGCATATTCACCTGAAGCACCAGAATTTGGTTGTAAAGAAGTAGCGTAAAAACCAGTAATTTCATTTAAAGCAACCTCTAAACCTTTTATCACTTCTTGATAACCTTGTGCTTGTTCAATTGGGACAAATGGATGCATAACACCCCAATTTGGCCAACTTAATGGTAACATTTCGGTAGCTGCATTTAATTTCATAGTACAAGAACCTAAAGAAATCATAGAATGATTTAAGGATAAATCTTTACGTTCTAATTTTTTTATATAACGCATTAACTCAGTTTCTGAATGGTAGTTTTCAAAAACTTCATTGGTCATAAATGTTGAAGTTCGTTCTAAGTTTTTAGGTAAAGAATTTTCTTCAATTGTAGTTATTGAAATTGATTCTTTTCCTTCTGCCTTGGCTAAAATTTCTAAAATCTGATTGATATCTTCAATAGAGCTTGTTTCGTTTATAGAAATACTAACAATTGTATTTGAAGGATAATAGAAATTAACACAGTTTTTTTCTGCAATTTCTTTCACTTTTGAAGCATCTGAAACTTCAACTAAAAGTGTATCAAAAAACACAGAGTTTGTTTGTTTTAAATTTAATGTTGCTAAACCTTTATTTAAAGTAGCAGTTAAATTTTGAATTTTATTTGCAATGTATGTAAGTCCTTTTGGCCCGTGAAAAACGCCATACATACCTGCCATAACAGCTAAAAGAACCTGAGCTGTACAAATATTTGATGTTGCTTTTTCGCGTTTTATATGTTGTTCACGAGTTTGTAAAGCCATTCGTAAGGCCCTATTTCCATCTTTGTCTTGTGTAACACCAATAATTCTACCAGGTATATTTCTTTTGTAAGCTTCTTTTGTAGCAAAATAACCTGCATGAGGTCCGCCGTATCCCATAGGAATTCCAAAACGCTGTGTTGTGCCAACAACTACATCTGCTCCCCATTCTCCAGGAGGTGTTAATAGCGTTAAACTTAATAAATCTGCAGCTACAACAATTTTAGCATCTAAAGTACTTGCTTTTTCTACAAATGAAGTATAATCAAAAATTTGTCCGTTTTTTGCAGGGTATTGTACAATTCCTCCATAAAATTCCTCGGTGAATTCAAATGTTGTATGATCTCCAAATACCAATTCAATTTCTAGTGGATTTGCTCTTGTTTTTAAAACATCAATGGTTTGAGGTAAGACTTCATTAGAAACAAAAAATTTAACAGCATTTACCTTTTTTTGATTTCTAGATCTTGTGTTTAATAGCATTATCATGGCCTCACCAGCAGCAGTTCCTTCATCTAAAAGAGAAGCATTTGCTAATTCCATACCCGTTAACTCACTTACCATAGTTTGGTAGTTTAATAAAGCTTCTAAACGACCTTGAGCTATTTCTGCCTGGTAAGGGGTGTAAGCTGTGTACCAACCTGGGTTTTCTAAAACATTACGTTGAATTACCCCGGGTAAAATAGTAGGGTGATACCCCAGTCCAATATAATTTTTAAACAATTTATTTTTAGTAGCAAGCTCTTGAATATGAGTCATATATTCATATTCGCTCATTGCTTTTGGTAAATTAAGATTGTTTGCCAATCTAATATCCGCAGGAATGGTTTTATCTATTAATTCATCTACAGAAGATACTCCTATAGTTTTTATCATATCATTTATCTCGTTTTCACGAGGGCCTACGTGTCTTAAAACAAAAGAATCAGTTCTCATTTATGTAATTTATTATATAAAAATTAGTGCCCTCAAAAATACTGAAAATTACCACATTAAAAGGCTATAATTATTACTTAATTATAATATTTTGTTAACCAAAAAACTTAGGATATTAACAAATACTTACTTTTGTTTCATGAATTGTTTAAAAAGAATATTCGAATTTTATATATTTAGTAATATACACGTTGCGTTGGCAGGGTTTTGTATTACTAAAGTTACTTTATTAAAATATGGATATTCAGAGAGTTTGACACCATTATTTGTAGCACTTTCTATAATTGTTTCATATAATTTTATCCGGTTGTATGAAATTAAATTGAATAGAATTAATTGGTTAAAAAAATGGTTTTTTAAATATAAATTACAGTTGTTAATTTTATCTTTTATAGCAATTTTAGGATTAGTCTATTGCGTGTTTTATACTAACTTTAATAAACAATCTATTTACATACTGTTACCGTTTATTTTTATGACTTTTTTTTATGTGATTCCGTTATTTAAAATTGGAAAGATGGAAGTTTCGTTTCGTAATTTTCCAGCTATAAAAATATTGAGTATAGCTATTTCTTGGGCAGGAGTATCAGTCTTTTTTCCTTTATTTGAAGTTGGTTATAATTTCAACAATTCTGTATATTTAGAGTTTGTTCAGCGAATATTTTTTGTTTTGGCAATCACCCTACCTTTCGATATTCGAGATGTTAGAACTGATCCGAAAATACTAAAAACACTTCCTCAGTTAGTTGGTATAGAAACATCTAAACTTATAGGTATTGGGTTTCTGAGTATTTTTGTTGGTATTGATTATTTTAAACAATCTATTTCTCAAATAGAAATAGTTATTACTATAAGTATTGCAATAATTTCAGGATTATTTTTGTTGTTTTCTTCTGAAAATAAATCAAGATATTATACAAGTTTCTGGGTAGAATCAATACCGATAATTTGGTTTGCTTTAATTTATTTATATTAGTCAAATTATGTGTTTAAATTAATTAAAATGGAAAATAAGAACAACAAGTATTTTGAAGTAAACAAAGAAACTTGGAATAAAAAAGTAAGCATTCACTCCAAATCTGAATTTTATGATATTGAAGGTTTTAAAAAAGGAAAAACGTCATTAAATAGTTATGAATTAAATGAATTAGAAGATGTAAAAGGGAAATCATTATTGCATTTACAATGTCATTTTGGGCAAGATACATTAAGTTGGAGTAGGTTAGGAGCAAAGTGTACAGGTATTGATATATCTAATGAAGGAATTGCTCTTGCCAAAAAATTAAATTTAGAATTGGGTTTAGATGCAACTTTTATTGAAAGTAATTTATACGATGTTCCTAAAAATGTTGCGGGTGAATTTGATATTGTTTTTACGTCCTACGGTGTAATAGGTTGGTTGCCAGAATTAAAAACTTGGGGAGAAATAATTGCAAGTAAATTAAAAAAAGGCGGTACTTTTTATTTGGTTGAATTTCATCCAGTAGTTTGGATGTTCGATTTTTTAGAGACACCTCCAAAATTAACGTATCCTTATTTAAATAAAGATGTGATTTATGAAGAATACAAAGGTACTTATGCAAATAATGATGCCGAAATAATAAGTAAAGAATACGGTTGGAATCACGGTTTAGGTGAAGTTGTAACTGCTTTAACAATGGCAGGTTTACAAATAGAGTTTTTACACGAATTTGATCAATCTCCGTATAATATTTTGCCAGAAATGGAAGCTGTAGATAACGGTATGTTTCTTCTAAAAAAAGAACAACGAATGTTTCCTTTAGTATATTCTATACGTGCGGTTAAAAAATAAAAAGCTGCTTGAAATTTAATTCCAAACAGCTTTTTTATATAAAAATTATACGCTTTTAATTAGCTTAATAATTTTTCAATTTTTTCTTTTTCTTCCTCAGCTAAAGCACCATCAACTAAAATTCTACCACTATGTTCGTCTGTAATAATTTTTTTACGACTCGCAATTTCAACTTGTCTTTGAGGTGGAATTGTAAAGAAAGAACCTCCAGAAGCACCTCTTTCAATTGAAACAACAGCTAAACCATTTTTAACAGAAGAACGGATTCTTTTGTAAGCTTTTAATAAATGGTCGTCAATTAATTCAGAATATTCTTCAGATTTTTTTAGTAATAATGTTTCTTCTTTAACTGTATCACCCATAATATCGTTTAACTCTGCAGATTTATGCTTTAATAAATCCTCTTGTTTTGCAATATTTTCTTTTGTTGAAGCAATTACTTCATTTTTTTGTTCAATCTGAGCTTTAAATTCTTTAATTCTTTTTTCAGCCAATTCAATTTCAAGTTCTTGGTATTCAGTTTCTTTGCTTAAAGAATTGAATTCTCTGTTATTACGAACCTTTTTTTGTTGCTCGGCGTATTTTTTTACCAATGTTTTGGCTTCTTCAATTATATTTTTTTTGGCAGTTATGTCATTTTTTAAATTTGTAACATCACCATCTAAATTAGTAAGTCTTTTGTTTAAGCCAACAATTTCATCTTCTAAATCTTCTATTTCTAAAGGTAATTCACCTCTAACATTTTTAATTTCATCAACTCTTGAATCTATTAATTGTAGGTCGTACAGTGCTCTTAATTTTTCTTCAACAGTAACTTCTTTCTTTTTAGCCATATTATAAGTAATAAATTGGATTTGTGTTTTTTTTCGATAAAATGATTGCAAAATTAGGAAATTTTTTTGTAAGTATCTCTACTAAAAGATTTTTTGTGAACTGTTCACTTTCATAATGACCAATATCTGCAATAATAAGTTTGTTTTCTGCTTTGTAAAATTCGTGATATTTTATATCAGCTGTTATGTAAATATCGGCTTTAGCTTTTATTGCATTTTCTATTGCAAAACTTCCTGAGCCACCCAAAACAGCTACTTTTTTAATTGGTTTATTTAATAAAACAGAATGCCTAATGCCTTGAGCATTCATAGTTTCTTTTAAAAAGTTTAAAAATTCGATTTCAGATTTTTCTTCGTTTAATTCTCCTATCATTCCCATACCAATTTCTTGATTAGTATTGTCTAAAGAAACAATATCGTAGGCAACTTCTTCGTAAGGATGTGCATTAAACAAGGCTGTTAAAATATTTTGTTCAAGGTGTTTTTCGAAAATAACACTAATAAAAGTTTCATTTTCGGCATGAAATTTGCCTTTTTCTCCAATTACAGGTGTTGAACTTTCATTACCTCTGTAAGTTCCAAAACCTTCTGTGTTATAGCTGCAATAATCGTAATTTCCAATATTTCCAGCTCCAGCTTTAAAAAGCGCAGTTCTTACTTTATCGGCACTTTCTTGCGGTGCATAAGTGGTCAATTTTTTTATAGTATTTTTTTGAGGAATTAGAATTTTTCGATTTTTTAAACCTAATACTTCACAAATTTTAGCATTTACTCCTTTAATTGAATTGTCTAATGCAGTATGCATAGCATAAATAGCAATGTTGTTTTTTATTGCTTTTAAAACAACACGTTCTACATAATTAGTACCATTTATTTTTTTTAATCCTGAAAAAATTATTGGATGAAAACTTATTATGAGATTACAATTTTTCTCAATCGCTTCATCAACAATATTTTCTAAGGTGTCTAGGGTAACTATAACACCAGAAACTTTTGCGGTATAACTTCCAATAAGTAAACCTACATTATCAAATCCTTCTGCGTAATTTAAGGGTGCAAATTCTTCAATACAATTTGTAATATCTTTAATAGTCATAATTCAATTGATAAAGTTTAAACAAAGATAATTTTTACAGAGTAAAGTTAAAGTTTTAAAGTATAAATATTATTATTTGTTTTGTATTTTCGCTTTTATGAATTTTTTACGAAAAATAGTGTATCCTTTTGCTGTCTTGTATGGAGTTATTACAAGTATTCGTAATTTTTTGTACGATAAAAATTTTCTTAAATCTACAAAATTTAAAACTCCTACACTAGTTGTTGGTAATTTAAGTGTTGGTGGTACTGGGAAAACTCCTCAAATAGAATATTTAATTAGATTATTACAAAACGATTATAAAGTTGCAGTTTTAAGTAGAGGATATAAAAGAAAAAGTAAAGGATTTATTATAGCTGATGAAAAAGCATCTGCAGAATTAATTGGAGACGAACCTTTTCAATACTATAAAAAATTTAAAAATATTCTTGTTTGTGTAGATGCAGATAGAACAAATGCCATAAAAAAACTAGAAAAATTAGAAAACCCACCAGAGGTTATTTTACTAGATGATGCTTTTCAGCATAGAAAAGTAGTTGGCGGACTTAATATTTTGCTGACAGATTTTAATAACTTATATGTAAACGATAGCATGTTGCCAACAGGAAATTTGAGAGAACATACTTCGGGAGCTAAAAGAGCGCAACTAATTATTGTTACAAAATGTCCTAAATCACTTTCAGAAAAGAAGCAACTAGCAGTAACTAAAAGAATAAATCCATTAAAAAATCAATCGGTATTTTTTACGGCAATAGATTATAATCCAATAATAAAAGGAATAAATGATATTAGTTTAAGCGAATTAAAAAATTATGAAGTATTGTTGGTTACAGGAATTGCAAATCCAGCTCCTTTAACGCAGTTTTTGGAAGAAAATAATATCAATTATACGCATTTAAAGTATCCAGATCATTATAATTTTAGCAATCAAGATATCTATCAAATACATCAAAGATTAGACGATTTTAAGTCAAAAAAGAAACTTGTTTTAACAACAGAGAAAGATTATGTGCGTATCTTTGGGAAGGTTAAAGAATTACATTATTTAAGTATAAAAACAGTAGTTATAAATCATAAAAATGATTTTGATAAAAAAATAAAATATTATGTGGAACAAAGTTCAGGAAACAGTTAAATTTTTAAAAGATAAAGGAATAACAGCTCCAGATTATGGAATTATTTTGGGTACAGGATTGGGTAATTTAGTAGATAAAATTACAATTGAAATTTCAATTTCGTACACTGAAATTCCAAACTTTCCGGTATCAACTGTTGAAGGGCATTCCGGAGAATTAATTTTTGGAACTTTAGGAGGTAAAAAAGTAATAGCTATGCGTGGCCGTTTTCATTACTATGAAGGTTGGACAATGGAACAAACTGTTTTTCCAGTTCGGGTAATGAAATTTTTAGGAGTTGAGAAATTAATTGTTTCAAATGCTTCTGGAGGAGTTAATCCAGCTTTTAAGGTTGGAGATATTATGATAATTACAGATCATATAAACTTTATGCCTGAGCATCCGCTTCACGGTAAAAACGATGTGCGTTTTGGCCCTAGATTTGTTGATATGCACGAAGCGTATAGTAAAAAGATGGTTGCTAAAATGGAACAAGTTGCTGCAAAAATGGAAGTTAAAATTCATAAAGGAATATATTTAGCATTACAAGGACCAACTTTTGAAACTCCTGCAGAATATAAAATGGTGAAAATTTTAGGAGCAGATGCTGTTGGGATGTCAACGGTACCAGAAGTAATTGTTGCAAAACATATGGGAATGGAATGTTTTGGAATTTCTGTAATTACAGATCTAGGTGTTGAAGGTATTGTTGAAGCTGTTTCTCATGAAGAAGTACAAAAAGTAGCTAAAATATCTGAAAAAATTGTTGGTAAATTGGTTGAAGAATTTGTAAAACTATAATTAGAATTTTTTTTAGGACTTAAACGCTAAAAATTATATGTTCTTAAAATAGAGACTTTTAACAATACCGTCAGCAAGTCCTATTTTTGGAACGTATATTTTTTTTGCGTTACTCCATTTCATTGCAGAAAGATAAATTTTTGTTGCAGGTATTATTACATCTGCTCTGTCAGGGTTTAAATCTAATTCTGAAATACGCTCTTCAAAAGACATCTTTTTAAGAAAATGATATTGAGCTTTCATATAAATTAATGAAAGTGGTTTTCCTATTGGTTTTCCAGAAAGTTTAAAGATTTTATTAATGTTTCCTCCAGAACCAATTAAAATAGGTTTATGTAATTTTTTTGTGTTTGCTTTTATCCAAACCTCCATATTTTCCCAAATATCTTTAAACGATTTTTGTTTATTTAACAATCTAACGGTTCCAATTTTAAACGATTTTGAATTGATAATTTTTCCATTTGAAAAAATAGTTATCTCTGTGCTTCCTCCTCCAACATCTACATAAACATAAGATTTGTCGTTTTTAACAATATTGGTTAAATCTGTAGAGAAAATAATTGCAGCTTCTTTTTTTCCGTCTATTAAATTAATTTTTACTGCTGTTTTTTCAAAAATTTCTTCAATAACTTCTTTCCCGTTTTTTGCTTCACGCATTGCTGAGGTTGCACAAGCATAATAATTTTGTACGCCATGAACATCCATAAGTAGTTTAAAAGCTTCTAAAGCTTTAACCATTCTGTTTTTGTTTTCTTCAGAAATACTTCCTTTTAAAAAAGTATCGGCTCCTAAACGAATAGGTACACGGACTAATGCAGATTTTTTAAAACTAGGATATTCACTATCTTTATATGTAATTACGTTTGCAACTAATAGTCTAATTGCATTAGAACCAATATCTATTCCTGCAAGTTTTTCAATTTTCAAAATATACTATTTATAATTTTTGGGGAATTCAGTTAAAAAAGTTTTTCCGTTTTTTATGTTTTTCCAATGATTTGTGTCGAATTTAATTCCAATAACACCACAAGTTGGTACATGGTCAACTTGAATACTTCCAAATTTATTTACAAAATCGCTGATGCCGTGATCGTGACTAAATATTATGGCAGAATCAAAACCATCATCTAATGCTTTTACTGTTTTAATTAAATAGCCATCGCTAAAATTATAAAGTGATTTGCTAATTTTTAAATTTGCCAAAGGATAATTGAATGTATAGCTAAAAATCATTCCGGTGTGTAATGCTCTGTTTGCACAGCTTGAAATAAAAACATCTGGAGTTGCAATTTTTTTATGCAGCACATTTGAAACCAGATAGGCATCATTAATTCCTCTTTTTTTTAACGGACGGTCTATATCTTTAATGCCTTCGTATTCCCAAGAAGATTTTGCGTGTCTAACTATATAAAGTGTTTTCATGCGTGTTAGTTGAGTTTCAAATATAAAAAAATTATGGAGCTAATCGTTCAATTTTCCAATCATAATTTTCTTGTAAAGTATATCTAATTCTGTCGTGCATTCTGTTTGGTCTGCCTTGCCAAAATTCTATACTTATAGGTTTTACTATAAAACCACCCCAATTTTTGGGTCTTGTTATTTCTTTATTTTCAAATTGTTTTTCAAAAGAAGCTAATCTGTCATCTAAATATTTACGAGATGGTACGGGTTCACTTTGGTCTGAAGCCCAAGCGCCTAATTTACTTCCGTCTGGTCTAGATTCAAAATAACCATCGGATAAATTTTCTGAAATTTTTTCAGCAACACCTTTTATAATCACTTGTCTTTCAATGTTATGCCATAAAAAAGACAAGCAAACATTCGGGTTTTTTTCTATGGCTTTTCCTTTTTCGCTATTGTAGTTTGTATAAAAAATAAAACCTTCCCAAGTATATTTTTTTAGTAGCACAGCTCTGCTTTTAGGAAATCCATCGGTGCCAATGGTTGCAATTGTCATTGCATTTGTTTCAGCATCTCCTCCAAATTTTTCTACTTCATAAAACCATTTTTGAAAAAGTTCCATTGGATTTTCGGAAACATCTTTTATTGAAAGTTCAATTTTTTGATAGTTTCGTCTATAATTACTTAAATCTGATTCCATAGGGGTAAAATTAAAAAAACTTTTGCAGTTCTATATTCTTTTATTTAGTATTTACGAATTCGTTTTTTTTAACAACAATAGCCCTAAAAATGTAATAAGTCCATTTACAATTAACAGTTCATAACCAAATACATAGCCGTTTAGAACAGTTTCAGAATACGCATTTATAAAATATGTTGCTATTACTGAGATAACAGCCACAATCCATACATAATTATCTTTAATAGCTATTTTAGTGAATATTCCTAAGGTAAATAAGCCTAATAAAGGTCCGTAAGTGTAGGAGACAACTTGCAATAAACTACTAATTACGTTGTCTTCTAGCACATATTTAAATAGCACAATTACAACTACTAAAAGTGCCGAAATAGCAATATGTGTTTTTTTACGAATTGCTTTTTGTTTAGACGGCTCTTTGTTTTCAATGTCTAAAAAATCTATACAATATGATGTTGTTAAAGAAGTTAGTGCGCTATCTGCACTTGAGTATGCAGCTGCAATTAAACCTAAAATAAATACAACACTAATACTAATTCCTAAATCACCATTTAATGCAATTTCGGGAAATAATAAATCTGTTTTTACAACTTCATCTATTGTTGGGACTGCAATTCCAAATTTTTCAGCATAAATAAATAATAGTGCACCTAAAGTTAAAAATACAAAGTTTACAAATATTAAAACAAAACCTAAAGATAGAACGTTCCATTGCGCTTCTTTGGTATTTTTACAAGTAAGGTTTTTTTGCATCATATCTTGATCTAAACCTGTCATTGCAATTGCTATAAACATTCCTCCTAAAAATGATTTTATCAGGTGTTTTTTATCATTAAAATCATCTGTAAAAATTAGTTTGCTATAGTTTTTAAATTCTATTGAAGCAAAAACATCACTTACATTCCAATTTAATTTATTTAATATAATGTAAATAGTTGCAAATACGGCAAATAACATAAATAATGTTTGTAAAGTATCTGTCCAAACTATTGTTTTTATGCCTCCTTTAAAAGTATAAACCCAAATTAATAATATTGAAAGAATTACGGTAATTTCAAAAGGTACTTTCCAAGCATCAAATATAAAATATTGTAAAACTGATGCTACTAAAAATAAACGAAAAGAAGCAACTAAAACTCTTGAAATAAAAAAGAAAAAGGCACCAGTTTTATGTGAAGTAGTTCCAAATCTATGTTTTAAAAATTCGTAAATAGAAGTGACTTTTAGGTTGTAATAAATAGGAATTAGCACATAAGCAATTACAAAATAGCCAAATAAATATCCAAATACAATTTGCATATAACTAAATTGTGAACTTTGTACCCAGCCAGGAACCGAAATAAATGTAACGCCAGAAAGTGAAGCGCCAACCATACCAAAAGCAACAACATACCAAGGGGATTTTTTGTTTGCTTTAAAAAATGTTTCGTTAGAGTCGTTCTTTCCAGTAAAATAGGCTATTGCTAACAGTACACAAAAGTAAATAGCAATTAATAATAGGATGTATAACGGTTGCATTAAATAATTCTAATTGTTTTAAGCAACAAAGAAACTAAAATTATTGAGAATATCGTTTGAAATTGTACATTTGCGAAATGAATTTTTCGTCAAAACTTTTGGAAAATGCTGTTAATGAAGTCTCTCAGTTACCAGGAATTGGTAAAAGAACAGCACTTCGTTTGGTATTGCATTTATTGAAACAACCAACTTCTCAAACGCATCAACTAGCAACTGCTTTAACAAATTTAGTTGATAAGATTAAATTGTGTAAAAAATGTCATAATATTTCTGATGTAGAAGTTTGTGAAATATGTGCAAATCCATCGCGAAACGATGAGATTATTTGTGTTGTAGAAGATGTTAGGGATGTTATGGCGATAGAAAATACTTCTCGATTTAAAGGTTTATATCATGTTTTAGGAGGTAAAATTTCTCCAATTGAAGGTGTTGGTCCACAAGATTTAACAATAGATAGTTTAATTGATAAAGTGAAAAATGGAGATGTAAAAGAAGTTATTTTTGCGTTAAGTTCTACAATTGAAGGAGATACCACAAATTTTTATATTTTTAAGCAACTTGAAAAATATACTATAAAAACATCAACAATTGCAAGAGGAATATCAGTTGGTGACGAGTTGCAATATGCCGATGAAATTACACTAGGAAGAAGTATTGTAAATAGAATTCCATTCGAAAATTCATTATAAAAATTTATGGATGTTTCTGTAGTAATTGTTAACTATAATGTGCAGTATTTTTTAGAGCAATGTATATTAAGCGTACAAGCAGCTTCAAAAAAAATAACTACAGAAATTATAGTGGTTGATAACAATTCTAATGATGAAAGTTGTAAGTTTTTATTAGAAAAATATCCTGAAGTTGTTTTGCTTCAAAATAAAGAAAATGTAGGCTTTTCTAAGGCAAATAATCAAGGAGTTAAAATTGCTACAGGGAACTATGTTTTAATATTAAATCCAGACACTGTTATTGCAGAAGACACACTTAATAAGGTAGTTGCATATTCAAAATCGAAACTAAATTTAGGTGTTTTAGGTGTTAAATTAATAGATGGTTCTGGAAATTTTGCTCCAGAAAGTAAAAGAGGAATTCCTACTCCAAATGCATCGTTTAATAAACTTTTTGGTATTTCAAGCAAACGTACAGGTAAATATTATGCAACGCATTTAAATGAAAATGAATCAGGTATTATTAAAGTTGCATCTGGCGCTTTTATGTTTATTAAAAGAGCTGTTTTTAATGAAGTAAAAGGTTTTAATGAAGCTTATTTTATGTATGGAGAAGACATAGATTTAAGTATGAAATTGTTAAATAGCGGTTATCAGAATTATTATTATGCCGATACTCAAATAATTCATTTTAAAGGAGAAAGTACTACTAAAGATGTTAAATACTTAAATTATTTTCACCAAGCTATGCGTATTTTTTATAAAAGGCATTTTAAACTAAATAGGGTGTATGATTTTTTCATGAGAATTGGAATTGAGTTTTGGTATTTATTAAAATTTATAAAATTTAGAAAAGATAAAACCAATAGTAAACCTATTTTTAATTTATTATATCTAGGAAATGATGACTTAGTTGTAAATTATTTGGGTAAAAAATATCTTTTAATAAAAGAAGTATTAATAGATGATTATTCTAAAATAAGACAACTTTTAAAAACTAATAAAATAGATACTATTGTTTTTGATAATTCCACATTATCTAACAAAAAAATAATTGAACATTTTGAAGCTCTAAATAAAGAAAAAGTAACTTTTAAAATTCATCCTAAAAACACGAATTTTATTATTGGAAGTACCAGTCCAAATATTCGTGGTGAAGTTGAAATTATAGAGTGAACAAAACTATTTGTTATCATTTTTATTAGCTATTCTAATTCTGGCATCAACCGCAAAAATTTCTTCTGAAGTTCCTAAAAGCGGATTTAAATCTAATTCTGCAATTTCTGGAGCGATGGTAACTAAATTTGATATTTTTTCTATTATTTCGGCAAATATATTTTTATTTACACCTTGCTGGTTTCTAACGCCTTGAATTATTTTATACGATTTTAAACCTTGAATCATTTCAATAGCTTCATTATTTGAAACTGGAGCTAAAGCAGCTTTAATGTCTTTTAAAACTTCTATATAGATTCCGCCTAAACCACACAATATTAAATGTCCAAAGTTAGCCTCTTTTTTAGCGCCAATAAATAACTCTATTCCTTTTTTCATTGGTTGAATTAAAACCGATGTAGCACCTTCAATTTTCATAATAATATCATAAGAAGTTGTTAGTTTTTCTTCAGAAGTAATATTTAAAAAAATACCACCAACATCACTTTTATGAACTGGTCCAACAACTTTCATAACCACAGGAAAACCAAATTCTTTAACGGTGTTTAAACACTCATTTTTTGAACTACAAACGACTTCATTTACAATAGGAATTTCAGCTGCTAACAATAATTCCTTCACTTGTTGAGGTTGTAAATAACCATCTTTAGCTGTATTTATAATCGCTCTAATTTTTTCTGAATTAAGAATTGTCGTTTTTTTTGTAGAAGTTTTTGGTTTAGTTGAATTTACAACCTTTCCCAAGGCATTTCCAAATAAAACTTCATCGGGAAAGTTGATATTTCCTTTTGAAATAAAATAATCAATCTCTTTTTTAACATTAACTACAGAAGGTAAAATTGGAAAAATAGGTTTTTTACACTCGCGCATTTTTTTATGAAGTACATCATAAACATCATACACTTCAAATAAGCCAGGACTTCCAAAAATAACAGCCATGGCATCAATCTCATCAAATTTATGCTCACAATAATCTATAATAGTTGCTAATTGTTCGGCAGTTCCAGTTGCTAAAAAATCAATAGGATTAGAAACGGAAGAACCTAGATATAATTTCTCAAGTAATTCTTCACTTTCTTTGCCCTTAATTTCTGGAACATTTAATCCATTTTTAGAAAGTGCATCGGTTAGCATAACTGCAGGACCGCCAGCGTGAGTAATAATAGCAATATTTTTTCCGCTTAATTCAGCATGCATAAAAATAGCAGCAACGGTAATTAATTCGTTTCTACCAAAACAACGTACAATTCCAGCTTTTTTAAATAGCGCATCCACAGCTATATCAGAATTTACCAAGGCACCTGTATGTGAACTGGCGGCTCTACTTCCTGCCGAAGAACTTCCTGCTTTTATAGCTGCTATTTTACATCCTTTTTTAATTAAAGAGGTAGCGTGTTTTAATAATTTTTTAGGATTTTCTATACTTTCAATATATAGTAATTTAACTTTTGAACTTGAAGCTTCAATAAAAGTTTCATCTAAATGTTCCAACACATCTTCAACGCCAATTTGAGCCGAATTTCCAACTGAATATACACTTGAAAATGTTAATCCAGTTGCCATAGCAGCTTCAATAATAAATACAGCAGTTGCTCCAGATCCTGAAATAAAATCTGCTCCTTTATTGTCTAATTTTGGAATTGGTGTAGTAAAAACGCCTGCATAGTTTTGATTGATTAAGCCAATATTATTTGGGCCTAATAATGTGCCACCAACTGAATTTATTTCATTAACTATTGCTTGTTCTAATTCTTTTCCCTCAGTATCTTTTTCGCTAAAACCAGCTGAAAAAATAATGAATCCTTTTGTATTTTTTTCTTTGACTAAAACTTTTATTGTTTCTAAAGTAAATTTAGCAGCAATAGCAATTATTGCAACATCAACAGCAGGAATATCTTTAATATTTTGAAAACATTTTACAGCTTGAACCTCGGACTCTTTCGGGTTTACGGCAAATAATTCACCTTTAAAATTGTGATCTATAAGATTTTTTAAAACTCGACCTCCTGGTGTTTGAACGTTGTTTGAGGCTCCTACAACAACAATGCTTTTAGGGTTTAATAATTTATGGTGTAACATTTACTTTAAGTTTTAAGAAACAATTTCAGCGGCAATTTCTTTTCCTTTTTCAAAGGCTTCTAAATTTTTGTTAACTATGCGTTCTCCTTTTCTTTCAAAAAGTGTTTTAATTGCTTTTTTTAAACTTTTATCACTTAATGGAAGTAACGAAGCAACTGCTCCTAACAAAACAATGTTTGTTGCACGTGCATTTCCTAAATCTTTGGCTATCTTTTTAGCATCAATTAAAATACTGTTTGGTTGCAATTTAATTTCGGCATACAAAGCATCCATTTCAGGGTAATTGGTAATGTTTACAAAAGGGTTAGAATCTGTAACTAAATGTCCACCTTCTTTTAAAAAAGGTAAATAACGTAATAGTTCCATTGGTTCTACAGAAATTATAATATCTGCCTTTCCTTGTGGAATTAAATCTGAAAATATTTCTTTGTCTGAAATGCGAACGTGACTTTGTACAGCGCCACCACGTTGACTCATACCGTGAACTTCCGATTGTTTTATGTTTAAATTACAGTCTAACGCTGCAGTATCTAACACCGCTGCAATAGATAAAATTCCTTGTCCGCCAACACCTGCTAATATAATATTTGTTTTCATGTGTTTTTTATTTTTTGTTAAAGGTCACATGCTGTTCGCTATCATTCATTAAGTTATATGATAAACTTTTTAGCATGCTCGTTTTATCTGTTTAAATTTAGTTTAGTGTTACCTTTTTAAGTTCTTTTAATTTATCCTTTTTTTCTTTTGGTAATTGTACACAAGGTCGTTGAGAAACAATTACGGAAACACCTTTGTAATTAATTTCATTTCTAATTAAATCAATATTTTCATCTAGGTTTTTATGAAGTGGTGTAATAATTTTTAAATGATCTTCTGCAACACCTAAGCCTTTACAAATATCAATCAATCTTCCAGAAGCGGAAGAATCTTGAGCGCCAGTCATAGCAATAGCAGAATTATCTGAAATAATTACTGTAATAGCTGTGTTTTCAATAACGGCATCTAATAAACCTGTCATGCCAGAGTGTGTAAAAGTAGAATCTCCAATAATAGCAATTGCTGGATGAACGCCTGCATCGGCTGCTCCTTTTGCCATAGTAATTGAAGCACCCATATCTATTAATGTATTAATGCTTTCATAAGGTTTTAAAACACCTAGAGCATAACAGCCAATATCACCAAAAACTTGCTGACTTTCCATTTCTTTACCCAATGTATTAACGGCATCAAACAAATCTCGGTGACCGCAACCAACACATAATTCAGGAGGTCTTCCAGTAACAATTTTAGGAATAGTTTCGTTTATAACGATATCAAATCCTAAAGCATTAGCAATATTATCGGGGTTTAATTCTCCCACACGAGGAATGTCTCCACTTAATCGTCCAATTACGTTTCTGTTTTCTCCTAAAAAGTCGGAAAGAGCCTCTTCAATAAAAGGATAGCCATCTTCTAAAACCAGTACTTTTTTACAAGTATCAAAAAGTTTTTTTACAGGTTTTTTAGGAATTGGATATTGAGAAACTTTTAAAACTGGATATGGGCATTCTTCACCATCAAAGTTTTCCATTAAGTAGTTATAGGCAATTCCAGAAGCAATTATTCCTATAGAAGTATTTGGACCTTTCTTGAATTCATTAAAATAGCTGTTTTCTGAAATTTCTAAAATATCAGGTTGAATGTCTACCAAATGTTTATACCTACCTCTGGCGTGCATTGGAATTAATTGGAATTGCGTTGGGCTTTTAGGAAGTTTTAGCTCTTTTTGAAGATTTCTGTTTCCTATTTCAACACCAGCTCTTGAATGTGACAAGCGCGTTACCAAACGGATCATTACAGGTAAACCTAGATTTTCAGATAATTCAAAAGCATATTTTGTAATTTCGTAACATTCTTGTTGTGTTGAAGGTTCTAAAATTGGAATCATAGCAAACTTACCATAATAACGAGAATCTTGCTCGTTTTGAGAGGAATGCATTGAAGGATCATCTGCAACAACTACGACTAAACCACCGTTAATTCCTGAAACAGACATGTTCATAAAAACATCAGCAGCAACGTTTAAACCAACGTGTTTCATTACTGTTAGTGCTCTTTTTCCTGCATAAGACATTCCTAATGCGGCTTCCATTGCTGTTTTTTCGTTAACAGACCATTTTGAATGAATTTTTAGTTCTGTAGCTGTTTTTGAACGTTGTATATATTCTGTTATTTCTGTAGATGGAGTTCCTGGGTAAGCATACACACCTGAGATACCTGCGTCAATTGCTCCTTGTGCCAATGCTTCATTACCTAATAGAAGTTTTTTCATGTGTCTTTATTTTCGTTTTTAATAGTCACATACTTTTTGTTATCTGTTATTTTATTGTGAGATAGACTTTTTAGTATGCTCGTTTCATAAAATATTGATTTATAAAATGTTGTATTTAGAATGCAATAAAATTACGAAAAGGTTTTCGTACTATCTATGATTTTAATCATACTGTAATATTTAATGTATTGATATACAATATATTAAATATTCAATAAAATAAAATTATGTTTACGTATTTAATAGTAAATTAGGATTGAAGTTTGAAAATAAATAATGAAAACGATCTAAATGATATGGAATTGATAAAATTTATAAAGCAATTTTACTATTTATCCCAGTTATTTTTTTTTCTAATATTTTTATACAGTTTAACTCCCAACATCAATAAAATTGAAAATCCAATAATCCCTACAGTTCCAAAAATCCAACCTAATGAATTTTTGAGAACTACTAAAAATACGCAAGCAAATAAAATGATGGTGGCAACTTCGTTCCAGATTCTTAAAAATGTTGAAGAGTATTTTAAGGTGTTATTTTGAGTTTGATTGTACAAAACTTGACAAGTTCCGTGGTAAAAAAATAACAAAGCTACAAACGCTAATTTAATTTGCATCCAACTTTGTTGAAGCCAAACAGGTTGTAAAACAAGTAAAATAACAGCAAAAATTGTTGCTAAAATTGCAGAAGGCCAAGTAATAATATACCATAGCCTTTTAATCATTAATTGGTATTGTTTGGTTAAAATAGTTTTTTCTGGTGCTGGTTTATCTTCAGCTTCTTTAAAATAAATAAATAAGCGAATTATATAAAATAGTCCAGCAAACCAGGTTGTTATAAATATAATGTGAAGTGATTTTACATATAAATATTCCATATTACTTTGCCCAATCATTAATCCAATCCGCAACAGTTTTTGCCCAAGTATCATCATCATTTAAGCAAGGAATTGTAGAAAAATGTTCGCCTCCATTTTCTTCAAAAGATTCTTTTGCTTCCATGCCAATTTCCTCTAGAGTTTCTAAGCAATCTGAAACAAAAGCAGGAGTAACTACTGCTAAGTTTTTTATACCATTTTTTGCAAAATCGTCAATAGTTTGGTCGGTGTATGGTTGTAGCCAAGGATCTCTTCCTAAACGCGATTGAAACGAAGTGCTATAGCTACCTTCCTCTAAATTTAAAAATTCAGCTACGTTTTTAGTAGTTTGGTAACACTGGTGTCTGTAACAAAATTCGTGTGCAGGAGAAGGCGTATTACAACAACTTCCATCAATTTTACAGTGCGATTTTGTAATGTCGGACTTTTTAATATGTCTTTCTGGAACACCGTGATAAGAAAACAATAAGTGATCTGGTTTTTCAGTTTCCAAATGTTTATGAATGCTATTGCTTAATACTTCAACATAAGATTTGTTGTTATAAAACGCAGGAACATCAGTAATTTTTATATTCGGAAATTCTTTTTTTACAATTTTATTGGCTAAAACAACTATGGTTTCTGTAGTTGCCATTGCAAACTGTGGATATAATGGAATTAAGAAAATTTCTGTAACGCCTTGATCTGCTAATTTTTTAATACCACTTTTTATGGAAGGATTTCCATAACGCATAGCCAATTCAACAGGAATATCGCTATTTTCTTCAACTTTTTTATGCAAACGTTCCGATAAAACAATTAGAGGAGAACCTTCTTTCCACCAGATTTTTTTATAAGCTTCTGCAGATTTTTTTGGACGCGTGTTTAAAATTATACCTTTTACAACAAAAGCTCTAACAAGGTAAGGAGAGTCGATAACTCTTTTGTCCATTAAAAATTCGTCTAAATAATTTTTTACATCTTTTACAGAAGTGCTATTTGGTGATCCTAAATTTACAAGTAATGCTCCCTTCATATTTTATGATTTTGCGTATTGTTTTGGTGTTGTTTTATATTTTCTTTTAAATGCTGCAATAAAATGGCTAGATGTGCTATAGCCTAAATGGGCAGCTATTTCGTTAACATTTAATTGTTGTTCTTGTAGTAGTTTTTTTGCCAATTCCATTTTATAATTTAATAAAAATGTAAATACAGGAACTCCATAAAAATCTTTAAAATCGGTTTTTAATTTTTTTATATTTAATCCAACTTTTTTAGCTAAATCTTCTAAAGAAGGCGGATTTATCATTTCTTCAATAATAATTTCTTTAGCGTGTTTTATTTTACTTACAGTTTCTTCATTTGCAATATATGGGCAGTTTTCATTTTCAGTTTCGTTTTCATTAGTTGTATTAAAATAATAACTTAATAGCTCGTAAACTTTGCCTTTAATAAAAACGGGTCTTAATGCTTTTGTAATTTGTTTAGAGGTTAGTTGATTTAATATAAATTGAATGGTAGGTGAAATTTGTTTAGGTTCTATAATTGGTTTTCCAACTTTAAAACCATTAAAGTTAAATAAAAAATTACCTTCAATTGAAAATAAGGAATGAAAATATTCGATTGAAATTAAAACAGCTACTAACTCAGATTTAGGAGGTATATTAAAGAGAATGTCCATTTTTTCATCTTTAAAATAAACCATAACAGAATTGCCAGCATCTAAATTAGTTGCACAATGTTCAATATTAAATGCCACTTTGCACGTATTGGTGTTGCAAAAGTAAATTTGTATATAATTATTGGTTAATTGATGTTTAAATAATTCAATTTCAGAAGTTAAGTTATTGAAATAAAAAACTTTAAAAGTGTCTTTTTCGTTAAAAAGCATTTGAGTACTTTTGTCGATATATTTGTAGTTTTCAAGACTAGATTTCATATGCTGTTTTTGCCGAAAATTGTTGAAATTATTGCAAAAATACAATAATTTTATAGACTTCTTACAATTTTTATAACAGTTAATTATGATATTTATCATAATTTTAAACCCCTTATTTTACTTACATTTGTACTAAATATATTGAAATAATGCTTATTTAGAAGTGTTCTAAATAAGATTAAATAACTTATATCGATAATAAAAGTACTTTTAGCGATATTTTGAACAATATTATATTTGTACTTTTGTCGATACTTATTGCAAGATAAAAAATATGAATCAAGAGAGTCTTCCTGCAAAATTTTACAATGTAGGTTTAAGTTATAAGAAAGCAGATGTAAAAGTACGTGGTGCTTTTAGTTTAACTAAAGAAAATCAAAAGCTTTTATTACTAGAAGCCAAGGAAAAGGGTATTGATGGAATTTTTGTTTTATCAACTTGTAATAGAACTGAAATAACTGGGTTTGCAAAACATCCGTTTGAATTAATTAGTTTATTAACAAAATATTCTAATGGAACTGTAGAAGATTTTATAAATGTTTCTAATGTTTATAAAAATAAAGATGCGGTTAGGCATTTGTTTAATATTGCAACAGGTATAGATAGCCAAATATTAGGTGATTACGAAATAGTTGGTCAATTAAAGCAATCGTTTAAGTTGGCTAAAAAATTAGGCACTACAAATGCGTACTTAGAGCGTTTGATGAATTTAGTTTTGCAAGCTAGTAAAGATGTAAAAAACAACACAAAATTAAGTTCTGGCACAACTTCAGTAGCTTACGCTGCAATACAATATATTATAGATACTGTTCAAGATTATAACGATAAAAAAATATTGGTTTATGGTTTAGGTGAAATTGGTAAAAACACCTGTAAAAATATATTAGAATATACTTCAAATAAAAATATAACTTTAGTTAATAGAACTCTAGAAAAGGCAATTGGATTTGAACAAATCCATAAAAATGTTAAAGTCGCTGATTTTTCAAATTTAACAGATGAAATACATGCAACAGATATTTTAATTGTTTCCACAGGGTCAAATACTCCAACTGTAACTAAAGAACATTTAAAAGAAGGTAAGGAATTACTTATTATTGATTTGTCTATGCCAGAAAATGTTGACATTGCTGTAAAATCTGAGCCAGGTATTACTTTAATTAATGTTGATGAGCTTTCTAAAATTACAGATAAAACTATAGAAACTCGCAAAAAGCAAATTCCTTTAGCTGAAAAAATAATAGACAAATACAAAGCAGAATTTAACGACTGGATTTCACATAGAAAATATGTGCCAGCAGTAAATGCTTTAAAAGAATCACTGCAAGCAATTCAACATGATGAAATTGATTTTCATTCAAGGAAAATAAAAGATTTTAATATTGAACATGCAGAGTTTGTAACTAATAGAATGATTCAAAAAATCACTACACAATTTGTAAAACATTTAAAAGATGATGAAACTTCGGTTGATCAAAGTATAAATGTAATTAGTAAAATATTTTACTCAGAAAAAACCGAAATTTAGAATGGATAAAATTATTAGAATTGGTACTCGCTCAAGTAAATTAGCGCTTTGGCAGGCCAATACCGTTGCAGAACAATTAGCACATTTAGGTCATAAAACAGAAATTGTAAAAATTGATTCTTTAGGAGATGTTGTTTTAGACAAACCTTTATATGAATTAGGAATAACAGGAGTGTTTACCAAAAATTTAGATGTAGCTTTATTAAATGAAGAAATTGATATTGCCGTACATTCATCTAAAGATGTTCCTACAAAATTACCGGAAGGAATTGTGCAAGCAGCTTATCTTAAAAGAGGTGATTTTAACGATGTATTAGTTATTAAAGAAGATGAAAATTTTTTCACTAAAGATTCAGCAATAATTGCAACAGGTAGTTTACGCAGAAAAGCACAATGGCTATATAGATATCCGCATCACAGTATTACGGGACTTCGAGGAAATGTAATTACACGTTTGCAAAAATTACAAGATAATGATTGGGATGGAGCAATTTTTGCATCAGCTGGTTTAAAAAGATTAAAACTATTACCTGAAAAAGAAAAGCATATTAAATTAGATTGGATGATTCCTGCACCAGCACAGGGTGCAGTAATGATAGTTGCTTTAGAGAAGAATCAAGAACTTTTAGAAGTTTGTAAAGAAATTAATCACGAAGAAACCGCAACTTGTGTAAAAATTGAGCGTGATTTTTTACAAACTTTAGAAGGAGGTTGTACTGCACCAATTGGGGCTTTAGCAATGATTTTTGAGGATGAAATAAAATTTAAAGGTGCTTTATTTAGTCCTGATGGAAAACATAAAATGGAATTTTATAAAGAAGTTGCAGTAAACAATGCAACCGATTTAGGTAAGTTTGGAGCAAATTACATTTTAGAAAGAGGCGGAAAAAAACTAATGCGTGAGGTTAATGATATTGAAAAATCTACACTGATTTATTCAACAAAAAGTCTTTCTCACGATCAAACGGCTATTTTAAATTCAAAAATAGGTGTTACAAGTAGTGATTTTATTACGATACGAAATAATAGATTAAAACCTATTGTTGTAAAAAAATCAATTAAAAATGTGGTATTTACAAGTCAAAATGCTGTTGAAGCTTTGTTGAATAATTTTTCGTCAATGGAATTAGATTTTGAAAATATCTATTGCGTTGGTAGAAGAACAAAAAGATTAATAGAGAAAAGAATTGGTAAAGTAAAACATGTTGAGGGTTATGGCGAAAAATTAGCAAATTTCTTAGTTGATAATTTAGAGGAAAAAGAAATTACTTTTTTCTGTGGAAATATTAGAAGAGATGAACTTCCAACCAAATTAACAGAAAATAATTTTATAGTTAATGAAATTGAATGCTATCAAACACAATTAACTCCAAGAAAAATAGAAGAAAAATTTAAGGCTATTCTTTTTTACAGCCCATCTGGAATAGAAAGTTATCTAAAAGAAAATAGCGCAAATGAAATTGTAGCTTTTTGTATTGGAGATACAACAGCAAACGAAGCTAAAAAACACTTTAAGAATGTTGAAGTTTCAAAATTATCAACTGTTGAAAGTGTTTTACATTCTGTAAATGAGTATTTTAAAGAAGCTGTTGAAGAGATTTAGAAATCTTAACCTTGTATAACACAATAATTAACAAATAAAATAGTATTAAAATGAATAGAACCAGACGTTTACGTAAAACCGAAAATATTCGCCGTTTAGTTAGAGAAAATAAACTAACAATAGACGATTTAATTTATCCTTTGTTTATTGAAGAAGGAGAAAATATTGAAACAGAAATAGTTTCAATGCCTGGAATTAAACGTTTCTCTTTAGATACTATTTCAAAAGAATTGGATGAAGTTGTTGCCCTAAATATTCCAGCAGTATTATTGTTTGGGATTCCATCAACAAAAGATGATACAGGTTCTGAAACTTGGAATGATGATGGAATTATGCAAAAAGCAGTTCGTTTTATTAAAAAGAATTACCCAAGTTTATATGTAATAACCGATGTTTGTTTTTGTGAATACACCAGTCACGGTCATTGTGGAATAATTCATGATAACGATGTTGACAATGATGCAACATTGCCAAACATTGCAAAACAAGTAGTTTCTCATGCAAAAGCAGGTGTAGATATGGTAGCACCTTCTGGAATGATGGATGGAATGATTGAAACTATTCGAGAAGCGTTAGACAATACAGGATTTCCAAACATTCCAATTATGTCTTATGCAGTAAAATATTCATCGGCATTTTATGGACCTTTTAGAGATGCAGCAGATTCTGCTCCAACTTTTGGAGATAGAAGAACTTATCAAATGGATCCTTCAAATAGAGATGAAGGTTTAAGAGAAGCAACTTTTGATGATAGGGAAGGTGCAGATATTTTAATGGTAAAACCAGCACTTTCGTACTTAGACATAATTCGCGATTTAAAAAATAATTTTGATAGACCAATAGCTTGCTATAACGTAAGTGGTGAGTATGCAATGATTAAAGCAGCAGCGGCTAAAGGATGGATTGATGGAGATCGTGTAATGATGGAAAGTTTACTTTCAATGAAAAGAGCAGGGGCAGATATTATTATTACTTATTTTGCTAAAGAAGTTGCTAAATTGTTAAAAAAATAAAAGCTTTTATTAAAGTATAAGTTGGTTGCTGAGCGGAGTCGAAGTGATTATCTTGATTAAAATAGATTTCGACTCCTTTCAAACATCAATAAAAAAATAAAATGAAACTAGAAAAATCGATTGAACTTTATACCAAAGGTAAAAAACATTTAGTTGGTGCTGTAAATTCACCAGTAAGAGCATTTAAATCTGTTGGTGGTGTACCTATTTTTATTGAAAGAGCCAAAGGAAGTAAAATTTATGATGTAGATGGAAATGAATATATAGACATGGTATTGTCTTATGGTCCAATGATTTTAGGTCATAGAAATAGTGTTGTTGAAAAGACGATAAAAAAATACTTAAAAAACGGTTATACTTTTGGTGCTTCAACTAAAGGAGAAATAATTATGGCAGGGTTGGTTTGCGATGCATTTCCAGGAATGGATAAAGTACGTTTTGTAAACTCTGGTACAGAAGCAGTATTAAGCGCTATTCGTTTAGCAAGAGCCTTTACTGGTAAAAATAAAATAATAAAGTTTGCAGGTTGTTACCACGGACATTCAGATGCTTTGTTGGTAGCTGCGGGTTCTGGATTAGCAACATTAAGTATTCCTGGAAGTAAAGGAGTACCAGATGAAGCAGTAAAAAACACACTAATTGCCGAATTTAATGATATTGATAGTGTAGAGCACCACTTAAGAAAAGATGATGTAGCGGCTGTTATTATAGAACCAATTGCTGGTAATATGGGAGTGATTCAACCTAATAAAGAATTTATTGAAGAATTAAGAGAATTAACAAAAGCAAGCGGAGTTTTACTAATTGCAGATGAGGTAATGACAGGTTTTCGATCACAATTTGGAGGAGCTCAAGAATTATTAGGTTTTGAAGCAGATATTACCTGTTTAGGAAAAGTTGTTGGTGGAGGTTTTCCAGTAGGAGCTTACGGAGCAAGAAATGAAATTATGGAAATGGTTTCACCTTTAGGTGATATGTACCAAGCAGGAACATTATCAGGAAATCCAATTGCAATGGCTTGTGGTATTGCTACATTAAAAGAATTGAAAAAGCAAAATCCATATAAAGATTTTGAAAAAACAGCTGCTTTTTTAGAACGAGAAATGAAAGTTGCAGCTAAAGAAAATGGAATAGATTTACAAGTAAATAGATTTGGTTCTATGATCAACCCATTTTTTACAAAAGAAAAAGTGGTAGATTTCAAATCGGCTCAAACAAGTGATACCAAAAAGTTTAAAACATTTTTCTGGAAAATGATGGAAAATGGTGTGTTTTTACCACCATCACAATTTGAATCTTGGTTTTTAGCAACAGCTATGTCAAAACGTGATATTTATAAAGTACGTTCAGCAATACAAATAGCAATGAAAGCAGTTGCAAATAAGCATAAATAGTGTTTGATTTTTAGTTTAATAGTTTTAATAAAAATTTATATTACTAAACAACTAAAATCCAAAACCTAATAACTAAAAAAGAAATGATTAAAAACGATTTATATTTAAGAGCCTTAAAAGGCGAAACAGTAGAACGCCCACCAGTTTGGATGATGCGTCAGGCAGGAAGATATTTACCAGAATTTATTGCAATTCGTGAAAAATACGACTTTTTTACACGTTGTAGAACTCCAGAATTAGCCTCAGAAATTACAGTACAGCCAATACGTAGATATGGTATGGATGCTGCTATTTTGTTCTCAGATATTTTAGTAGTTCCTCAAGCAATGAATATTGAAGTTGAAATGAAGTCTGGAGTTGGACCTTGGTTACCAAATCCAATTCGTTCTCAAAAAGATGTTGACAATGTTGTTGTGCCAGATGTTTATGAAGAGTTAGGATATGTAATGGAAGGAATTAAAGCAACAAAAGAACTGTTGAATAACGAAATTCCTTTAATTGGTTTTGCAGGTTCACCTTGGACTATTTTGTGCTATTGTATTCAAGGTCAGGGTTCTAAAAATTTCGATAAAGCTAAAGAATTTTGTTTTACACAGCCTATTGCAGCCCACACATTACTTCAAAAAATTACAGATACTACTATTGCTTATTTAAAAGCAAAAGTAGAAGCAGGTGTAAATGCGGTTCAAATTTTTGATTCTTGGGGAGGAATGCTTTCTCCAGTAGATTATCAAGAATTTTCATGGAAATATATCAATCAAATTATTGAAGCATTGAAAGATGATGCTCCTGTAATAGCTTTTGGAAAAGGATGTTGGTTTGCTTTGGAAGAAATGACAAATTCAAACGCTTCAGCTTTAGGAGTAGATTGGACTATAACACCTCAAATGGCTCGTAAATTCACCAATAATAAAATAACATTACAAGGTAATTTTGATCCTTCTCGATTGTTATCTCCACCTGCAGTTATCAAAAAAATGGTAACTCAAATGATTAATGATTTTGGTAAAGATAAATATATTGTAAATTTAGGTCATGGAATTTTACCAAATATTCCATTAGACAATGCAAAAGCATTTATTGATGCTGTAAAAGAATATAAATAGTTGTTTGTTTTTGGTGAGAAGAACAGTTAAAAGCAAACAACCAACAACCAATAACTAAAACATGAAAAATTTAATTCAAAAATATAATATTCCAGGACCAAGATACACTAGTTATCCAACGGTGCCGTTTTGGGATAAAGAAGGAATTGCTTTGGGAGATTGGAAGCGTACAGTTAAAAAATCTTTTGATGAAAGTAATGAAGTAGAGGGTATAAGTTTATATATTCATTTACCATTCTGTGAAAGTTTATGTACATTTTGTGCGTGTCATAAAAAAATTACCAAGCGCCACGAAGTAGAGCAACCTTATATGGATACCGTTTTAAAAGAATGGGATTTATATTGTGATTTATTGGTTGAAAGACCAAAAATTAGAGAAATTCATTTAGGCGGGGGTACACCAACATTCTTTTCTTCAGAAAATTTAAGAAAGCTAATAGATGGAATTTTTAAAAGAGCTGATAAGTTTGAACAATTCGATTTTAGTTATGAAGGACATCCAAACCATACTTCAGAAGAACAACTTCAAACTTTGTATGATTTAGGAGCACGAAGAAATAGTTTTGGTATTCAAGATTACGATCCAATTGTTCAAAAAGCAATTCATAGAGTGCAGACTTTTGAGCAAGTTAAACGTGTGCATGATTTATCTAAAAAAATTGGTTACGAATCTATTAGTCATGATTTAATCTTTGGATTGCCTTTTCAAACAGAAGAAAGTATTAGAAATACCATAAAAAATACTATTGAATTAAAACCAGATAGAATTGCTTATTATAGCTATGCTCATGTACCTTGGATTAAAGGAGTAGGACAACGTGGTTTTGATGAAAATGATTTACCTAAAGACAACGAAAAGCGTCATTTATACGAACTTGGAAAGCAGCTGTTTTTTGATAATGGCTATGTTGAAATTGGAATGGATCACTTTGCGTTACCTTCAGATTCTTTACATAAAGCTATGGAGTCTAAAGAATTACATCGTAATTTTATGGGTTATACAGCTGGTAAAACAGAATTAATGATTGGTTTAGGAATGTCTTCAATTAGTGATAGTTGGTATGCTTTTGCTCAAAATGAAAAAGAAATTGATACTTATACAGAAAAAGTAAATAACGGAATTATACCAATTTTTAAGGGACATTTATTAACAGAAAAGGATCTAATTATTAGAAAACACATTTTAAATTTAATGTGTAATTTAGAAACGGAATGGAATGTTGGTATTGACCTTAAAACAAAAGCTGAAATAATTGAACGTTTAAATGAAATAATTGAAGATGGTTTACTAGAGGTTTCTTCAACTAAAATTACTGTAAAAGAAGAGGGAAGAATGTTTGTGCGTAATATTTGTATGGCATTTGATCTCCGTTTGTTAGAAAACAAACCAGAAACGAGAGTATTCTCTATGACAATATAATTCTGAAATTAAAAGCATAAAAAAAACCGAACAACTTGTTCGGTTTTTTTGTATCTAATATTGTTGAATTAAGATTACTCAGCCAATGTTCTCATATAGTGAACTACTAACCACATATCTTCTTCACTCATTTTCTTTTCGTAATTTGGCATATCTAAACGGCCAATATAACTTTTGTAAAATAAAGCGCCATCAGATTGTGCTTGGTATTCTTCAGAAGAGAAATCTCCTAAGTCTCCATCTACCTCATCCGCTTTTGGTCCATCTCCTAAACCATCTTTACCGTGACAAGATTTACAGTGTTTAGAATATAGATTTTTACCTAAAGAAATATTTTCTTTAGAAGCTTCTTCAGGATTGGTCATTTTTTCATATTTAGCAGGAACTTTCCATTCTTCTTGAGTTAATCTAGAGAATGATACTAATACAAGGCTTATAACCCCTAAGGTGAATAAAATTTTAATTGTTTTCATGTTTTTTAAGTTTATTTGTTATTTAATTGTAATCAAAAACAGTACCTAAATTTAATTTAGACCTGTAATTCTTTTTCTTCTTTTTCTGTTAATTCTTTTCCATCTTTTTTAATTTTGAATAAGAAAGCAATGGTATAAGCGTAATTTCCCCAAACACCTAATAGTAATATTGAAAGTACAATATACATCCAAATAGGAGCAGCTTTAGACCATAATTTATTCCCTTCTTTTTCTATTTCTTTGTTAAATACACCCCAATTTATGGTGTTTTGTTGAATTACATTTCCAAAATCGTCATTATCATCTATAATGGAGAATACTGTAATGTTACCGTTGTGATCACCTGGTATATTTGTTGGAAACTCAAATTCAAAAACACCTTCTTCAATAGTTCCTTCTTCTAACTTCATTTTAGAAAGCATTCCTTGTATAGAAATAATTACATCAGCTTCTTCAACAGGAATTTCAACACCTAAACTATCAATTGTAAATGCTTTAACTAATACTGTTTTTACACTGTCAATTTCTTCTAGATTTAGTTCTAAAAAGATATCTTTAATAGAAATATCATCTTCTTCTGCATCTATGGCATCAGTTCCTTCAAATTTAGCAATTAAATTTATGTACCCATCTTCATCAGCCAAATATTTTTGAGAATTTGGAACTATAATTTTTGCAATACCTTCGTGAGAAGTTTTTGTTGTTCCTAACAAAATTTCTTCATCATTTAATGTATTAAAAAATTTTATTTCAGCTTCATTAACTGGAATTTTATCTTTTCTATCTTTCTTGTTCTGACCTATAAAACTTACTTCAAGTAAACGAGAATTATCAGCTTGTTTAACTGTTTTAAAGTTAAATCTCATTTTATAATTACTTGCATCAAGTTCTTGTGAAAATCCATTAAAACTGAATATTAAGACAAAAATAAAAGAAGTAATTAGAGAATATTTATATATACTATTTTTCATAATTTATAATGTATTATGGTTATTCAGTTACCGTTTTTTTAGGTCGTCTTTTCTTTTTGGTTTGTTCGGTTTCATTTTCTATAATTCCAGACATTGGTATTATTGGTACAAATTTCATTAAAAGTGTAAATAATAAACAGAACGCTGCTATACCAGCAAAAGTTAACGACCATTCTACCCAAGTTGCTGTATAAAATACATATTCGAGTCTTGTATCTTGAATTGGTAAATAAGGTGTTTCTAGTGTTGGAATTATAATTAAATACCTATTTAACCATAAAAAGATTATTGCAATAACCGCTGTTAAAGTAATTAATTTTACTGTTCTTAGTTTTTTGAAACTTATTATTGCTAGTGGTAATAAAACCGCTCCATAATTTGCAATTATAAACATCCAAAAGTAATTATTAAATAGGGTGTTTAATAAATTGGCATCAGACTCTTTATGACTAAACCATTTTGGGAAATATTCACTAAAAGTAAAGTACCCAAATAATAAGGATAAAATTAATAAAATTACACCTGCAAAAATAAAATGTACTTTTCTAAGATACTTTTCTAATTTTAAATATTTTCTAATTAAAAACATTGCTAAAATTATTACAGCTACTCCTGTATATAAACCAGATACGATAAAATAAGGTGCAAAAATGGTACTATTCCAACCTGGTTGAAGTGTTAAACTAAAAACCCAAGCTAAAATGGTATATGCAACTATTGCCAGTGCAATTACAATTACAGACATTGTTTTTGTAATTTTATGTAGTTTTTCTCTTTGCTCATCGGTATTTTGGTAACCAATTGCTAAATATCTATACATATTTTTTTTCCACTGAGGTACATTTAAATCTTTGCTATTATCTCTTAAGATTGCTAAATCAGGAATAAATGTTAAGTATAAGTATAAAAAACAACCAATTAGATCGGTTATAACCGCAATAACATCCCAAGTAATTGGAGATTGAATTCTAGGATACATAAATAAATAATGCAACCTATCTAGTCTATAAATACATAATAAAATAAATATAGGTCCAATAAGTATAGATAAAACAGTTATTATTTCTACAATACGGGAAACAGAGTTTTTCCAAGGTGTTTTTATAAAATGCAATATACTTGAAATAAATGCTCCTGAATATCCCATTCCAAGAAAAAATATAAAGTTTACAGTATAAATACCCCAAACTACATTATCGCGCATTCCGGTTACACTTTGTCCTTTATAAATTTGAAGAAATAGGGCATAAGCACCTACAATAAGTATGGCAACAAGCGACCAAATCCAAATTTTTGAAAGGAGGCTTGTTTTTTCTAACATAGGTGAAAATTCTTTAACTAATTCACTTTTTCTACGAGTTAAATTCATAATAATTAGTTTTTAAAGTTTACCTTGTTTTTTTAATTCTTGTACATAAGGAACATCTTTATAACGTTCTATAATGTCTTCTTCAATATCGAATCCACGTTCTAGTGGAAATTGTTTATTAACAGCAGGTAAATAATAAACGTTTGGTTTTGTTCCTAAATGTTCTAAATGACGGTATCCAGCTCTATCCTTAATTAATTGAGAAAAGCGAACAGTTTCTTCACCATTTGTTACAATATCTTCGTTTTTATCTCCAAAATAGATTACACCCATTGGACAAGAACTTGCGCAATGTGGTAATTTTCCTTGACGTAACATATCTGGACAGAAATCACATTTTATTACAGTTCCTTCTGTACCTGGAACGCTTGTTTCAGGAGAGTATGGTTGACTTTTATCGTCGAATTTAGCTTTGTGTTCCCAATTAAATTGGCGTGCTGAATACGGGCAACTTGTGATGCAAAATTTACATCCAATACATCTTTCTGTATCAACTAAAACAATACTATCGTCACGTTTAAAAGTAGCTCCAGTTGGGCAAACAGTTACACATGGAGGTTCGTCGCAATGCATACAGTTTTTTGGAAACCAATAAGGTTCTGCATCAGGATTATCTTGAATAAGTTGAATTTTCATAAACTCTTCACCATGGTCTAGTTTGTGACCTTTCTGACAGCCTTCAACACATTTTCTTGCGTTTTTACATCGTGCTAAATCTATAACCATAACAAATTTTCTGTTAGGGATACCTTTTCTAGCTTCTGCAGGTGTGATATGTGCTTCAGGATACTTATTTATATTTGAAGCATCAACTTCAACTACCTTACCATCAGGTGTTAGTAATCTTATTTTTTCTCCAGAAGCTTTTAATTCTTCATCAGATGCTAAGTTTGATATTAAAGATGCACCAGCTACAGCAGTAACACTAGACATTAATCCTAACTTTAAAAAATTTCGTCTATTTGTGCTTTTTTTTTCGTTTTTATTTTTTTCCATAATATTAAAAATCTATACGAGAAATTATGTTAAATTTTCCTATGTAAAGTTAGTTACATAGTAATTATTATGCTATGATTTATGTCAGCATAATTAAGGCCATAGTAAACTTTATTCCTAAAGAGAATTCAATAGAAGTAGTATGTTTGTTTGCTTTAATTTGCAGACTATAAGGTTTTTATAACAAGATAAAGCTAATTAATTTAGCTTTTAATAATAGAAACAGACTAACAGAATTTGGAAAATCAATTGGGGTGATTTATTTTAATGTTAGTCTGTTTAAATAATCTTTAATTAAAAATTATAGATTCTTGTAATATTAAATCCAATTAAGAAATCGCCTTTAAAGAAATCATTTTGATTGAACATATAATTCTTTTGAGGAACAATTCCGTTATTATTAGATAAGAAAATTTGGAACTCATGTGCTGAGGTTGCAAATTCTGCTCCTATACTAAAAAGTGGTTTTGGCTGCATAGCATCAAACTGAGTAATAGGCTGACTGTAATCTATTAAAATTGATGTTTGTGGACTTATTTTAACTCTTCCTCCAAAAGCTACAGAAACCAAATCATTTTTCATGTCAGGATGTACTAAGTTGTAATGAGATACACTTGGTGCAATTTGAAATGATACATTTGGGCTAAATCTTTTAGCAATAATTAATTGATTAAAATAAGAATATCTGTCTTGTTCTAGATTAAACTTATCTTTTTTACGAGCATCAATGGTAAAGTTTCCATAATAAGAAACACTAATTGGCATACTATTAGAACGTGTTTGTCTTAACAAAGCTACTTTCCAGTTAAAATCTTGTAAACGATTAAATTTTGAAGTTCCGTAACCAATAGTAAGTCTTTCATGAATACCGTAAGAAAGACCAATTCTAATATTTGTATCTCCCCAAAAACCAGCCAAATCATTACCAGCTTCACTATTAATTAAACCAAACCTGTGTTGCATTTGAACTTCTAAAGCGTCTTTGCTTAATAAAACATTGGTTGGATTATCTATAATATTTGAACTATCAAAGGCGTCTCTTTCAAGTTTCTCTTTCACTTTTTTTTCTTTTGTAGCACCTTCTTCTTGAGCTAAAGAAACAAAAGGTACTATTAAAAGAAGTAAAAGTAGTTTTATGTAATTTTTCATATTTAATATCTTAAAAATTAGTTATCTAACGCACCTTGGTTTATCCAAGCTTTAATTAATTCAAGTTCATCAGGAGATAAGCCACCGTGTCCATTTTTAATAAATGTGTAAAACGAACTATTTTCTGCGCTATTTTCTGTAACAAATTCAGGAATTAATGCGTCATAAGATTTACCTTCTCTTAAATCTGGATCTCTATTGTCGCTATGACATCCAATGCAATTTGCAGTAAATAAAGGTTGAATATCGCTACTTAATTTTATTTCAACATAATTTGGATCATCTGGATCTGTTGGGATTTCAGGTGGATTTAATATATGTTCAGGAATTTCATCATAATAACATGAAAAACACAATAAACTTAAGCTGCTTATTAGAACTATTTGCAATAGTTTTTTCATTTGTTTTGTATTTAATAGTTAATTATTAACTTATACTTAAATTTATCAGATAAGAAATTTTAAGTTAATAGTAATGCATTCTTTTGCAGCAAGAATATAATTAGTTTAAACTCAGGAGCTATTTTACTAACTCCTGAATTTATAGAAATATCTAATTATCTTCTAAGGCTTTAAGTGCATTTGTAATTAAAGCTTTTGTGTATGTAGGGTTGTGTACACCGTGGCTACCATCTTTATATACAGTAACATAGTTCCATAATGCTTGTACTTGTTTAAAAGGAACCTTTTCTGTTTGTTTAGGAGTGTTTCCAGCTTCATCTAAAAGACCAAGTGCAATTAATTTAGCTTTTAATACAGCCATATCATCTGCTAATCCTGCAACTTCTGTTGGAGGTGTTGCTCCGTGACAATCTGTACAACTATCTAAACTAACTTTAAAAGTATGCAATCCTTTTTCTGCGTCAGTTGAAGTACCCATATGGCAAGAAGTACAAGAAGCGCCAGTTCTATGAGCTGAAGTTCCAATTGCAGGAAGTTCAACTGCACCATCTACTTCAATATAAGAACCTTGAATACCTTCTAAGACTGTTGATTGTCCACCGTAATGAGGGTAAAATCTTGAGCTTGCTTGTAAATACATTCCAGTTCCATCATCAACCGGAGCTTTAGATCTTGGTTGGTGACAAACTAAACAAGAGTTACTAGCGTTTCCATAATCAATTGTATAACTGTCATCTGTGTCTAAAGTTACTGCTTCCATAGTTCTTAACGCATAATCGTGACCGTCATTTTCAAAATCGAATGTGCTATGTTTACTGTGGCAAGTTGTACAAGAAACACCTGAAGGCATTTCGCTTTTTACTGCTGGTTTTCCTTCTATGTAATTAATATACCCTTCGGATGTGTGGCATTTAGTACAAGAAGCAGAGACTCCATTTGTGTAGCTAGCTAAATCTTGACCAGTATACATAATTGTTTGGTCTGAATGGCTAGATTTTGCGAACGAATTTATGATTGGAGTTCTATGGCTTTCAGAGTGACAAGCAATGCAACTTGCAGTACCGTCAACACCGTCAACTCCATCAACACCGTCAATACCATCTGTACCATCAATCCCAGCTTGTCCTTGAGGTCCCGCAATAGGTTCGCTTGTACATTGAATAAACATTAAACTTGACACCAAAATCATCAAGAATCCTATTAATTTTAAATTTTTCATAATATTAGATATTTGTTTGTTTTAAATCTTTTATAAAAATAAGAACAAGAAGAGAGTAATATTATGATTTAAGTCATAGTTCTTGAATTTTTAAAAACCTGAAAATTAGCTATATAACCTCTATTTAGAATGAGTAAAAGTAATTTAATTAAATTTTTCTGCAATAATTGTTACTTATGCTTGTAAATATTGTTACAGATTATAATTTTTAGCTATTTAAGTGATATTTTAATTAAGTATTTTATAATTTTTTTGAATTTAATTGAGCTAATAAATAATTTAGGAGGTTTTATAAATAGGTTTGTTATTAAATTCGTATAATAGATGCGTAGAATAAAATCCTACATATTTAATATAAGGTTATATTTTTTGTAAATTTGCAAAACTTAAAAAAATCATAATGGCAAAATTTGAAGTAAAACTTCCAAAAATGGGTGAAAGTGTTGCGGAAGCAACCATAACTTCTTGGTTGAAACAAGTAGGCGATAGTGTTGAACTTGATGAAGCAATTGTTGAAATTGCAACAGATAAAGTAGATTCTGAAGTTCCAAGTGAGGTAGAAGGAACGTTGGTTGAATTGTTATTTGAAGAAGACAGTGTAGTTAAAGTAGGTGATACTATTGCAATTATTGAAACCTTAAATGGGAATGAAAATAATAGTATTGATGAAGTAATTGCAGAAACTACTAAAGAAGCAATTATAGTTGAAAATGAAGTAAATCAAGCTATTCAAAATACAAGTATTGAAAAAAAATCTCCATCGGGTAAATTTTATTCTCCGTTAGTTAGAAATATTGCCGAAACAGAAGGTATTTCAATGGAGCAACTAGAAGCCATTGTTGGTACTGGAAAAGATAATAGAGTAACAAAAAATGATATTTTAGCTTATTTAGAAACTGGAAAAAAAGAAGATCATTCAGTTGTTAAAGAGGTGGTTATCCCGAAAGTTGTTTCGGAAATAACCCCTAAAAAGAAAGATTTACCAGTAAAGTCAACTACTCCTGTTTCTGTTAATGGAGGAGATGAAATTATTGAAATGAGCCGTATGGGAAAATTAATTGCGCATCATATGGTTGATTCTACTCAAACATCTGCACATGTGCAATCTTTTATTGAAGTTGATGTTACGAATATTGTTAAATGGAGAGATAAAGTTAAAGATAAGTTTTTGGCGCGTGAAGGAGAAAAAATTACGTATACTCCAATTTTTATGCAAGCAGTAGCAAAAGCTATAAAAGAGTTTCCTATGATTAATATTTCTGTTGATGGAGATAAGATTATTAAGAGAAAAGCTATAAATTTAGGAATGGCAGCTGCATTAGCAGATGGAAATTTAATTGTTCCTGTAATTAAAAATGCAGATCAGTTAAATTTAGTTGGAATGACTAAGGCAGTTAATAATTTAGCCATTAAAGCTCGAAACGGAAAATTAAATCCAGATGATATACAAGGAGGAACATATACAGTTACAAATGTTGGAAGTTTTGGAAGTGTATTTGGAACCCCAATTATTAACCAACCCCAAGTTGCAATATTAGCTCTAGGAGCTGTTAGAAAAGTACCAGCTGTAATTGAAACAGCAGAAGGTGATTTTATAGGGATAAGACATAAAATGTTTATTTCTCATTCTTATGATCATAGAGTTGTAAATGGCGCTTTAGGAGGAATGTTTATCAAAGCAATTAAAGAAGATTTAGAGGCTTGGGATATAAACACTGAGTTTTAACTTACAAACTTATATTAAGTTTTTTTAGAGATGTTGGGTTCTTAATTTCAACATCTCTTCATTTTTGAATAGTTTTTTCTTATTTTTCTTCAAAATATATAGTTTTTATAAATGTTTAAAATAAATAATAACATGATTGATACTATTAGGTTAATAGATTTGGTTAATTTTATAAAAGAAGCTTTAATAAATAAAGGAGTTTCTGGTTTTTGGGCTGAAACGATAAATTTAGTAATTGTACTTGTGTTAATTACTAGTGTAGCATACGCACTTGATCGAGTGTTGAGAAAAATAATTATTAAAATGTTTGATGTTTTCTCAGTAACAACAACTACTACATTCGATGATTTTTTAGTGCAAAGTAAATTTTCTAGATATTTTGCTCATATTATACCGCTACTATTTTTAAAAGGTTTAGTACCGTCAGTTTTAATAGGTTTTCCTTTCTTGTTAAAGGGTTTTAATGATGTTATAAATATTTATGCGGTTGTGCTATTTGTAAAAATTATTAGAAGTTTTGTAAGATCTACACAACGGTATTTAAGAACTAAAGAACGATATAAAGACAAGCCTTTAGAAAGTTATGCGCAAGTTGTAATGATTTTTTTATGGGGATTATCATCATTTTTTATTGTATATCAAATAACAGGAAAGGATATTCTAAGTTTTGCAACTCTGGGTGCCGCTTCTGCCGTAATATTGTTAATTTTTAAAGATACTATTTTGGGTTTTGTGGCTTCAATTCAGGTTTCTGTAAATGATATTGTACGCATTGGCGATTGGATTGTTTACACTAAATTTGGTGCAGATGGTACTGTTACAGATATAAACTTAGCAACTGTTCGTGTTCAAAATTGGGACAATACTTTTACTACAATACCTACGTATAGTTTAATTTCAGATTCCTTTCAAAACTGGAGAGGAATGCAAGAGTCTGGTGGAAGAAGAATAAAAAGAGCAGTACTAATTAAACAATCTTCAATAAAGTTTTTAAGCACCAAAGAAATAGATGATTTAAAAAAGATACACTTGGTTTCAGAATATTTAGAACGAAAATATAATGAAATTACAGTACATAATAAAAAAATTGGTGCAGATAAGTCTGTTTTAATAAACGGAAGAAACTTGACTAATTTTGGTGTTTTTAGAAAATATTTAGATGCGTATTTAGCTCAAAATTCTTCTGTAAATAAAGAGTTGTTTTCTATGGTAAGGCAATTGGCGCCAACTTCAAAAGGTATTCCTTTAGAAATTTATTGTTTTAGTAGTAATAAAGAATGGGCAAATTATGAAGCTATAATGTCTGATATATTTGATCATATTATTTCAGCAGTTCCTTACTTTGATTTAGAAATTTTTGAAGAACCAACTGGGAAAGATTTGCAAACTTTTGTAAAAAAAACTCTCGATAAATAGTTTCTTTTTTAATTTAAAGATTGAAAAACAGTAGTTTAAAGGTTTCTTGAAAGTAAAAAAACTAAGCCGTAAATAATTTTTAATAATAATTTTACGTTGTTCCAGAATTAGAAATTATTATAATCCTAACAGGAATTAAAACCTGTTAGGATTTATAAAAGATAATCTTTTAAACGGTTTTAATGTCCATATTGTGGATTTTCTCTATCGTATTTACAACAACCGTGTAAGTTATTATAAGCTTCATCTGTTGCTTTTACTTTTTTGGTATCGTGCCCAACCGCTGCAATATTTTTATGAATTGTAAGTTCATCAACCTTACGTTCATCCATAATTAAAGATAATTGATGTGTTTCAATACTCCAAGAGCAAAATTTTACACCTTTGGTTTTTAACACCGCTTTTTCTATGCGATCTTTACACATTTCGCAAATACCATTTACTTCAAAAGTAATTTTAGCATTTTTATTTTTCTTTTGTGCTTGAGTTGAAATTCCAATAAAAAGAACTGCAATAATTAAGATTGTTTTTTTCATTTTTTAAAATTTATTTATTCAATATTAAATCTAATTCCTGTATAATACATTGCGCCAAGTACTGAAGAGTATACAATACTTGAGTCAAAATTTGTTCCAAACGGATTGTCGGCTCCTAAGATGGGTGTTTTTTGTTGGTGATTTGTTAAATTTTCTCCTCCAATATACCATTCAAAACGAGGAGAAAACACTTTTGTTATTTGCGCATTCATACTAATATGTGCATCTGCATATTCTGGTAATTGATAGGCTGCAGTGTAAATACTAGTATCTGGTAATCGCTGTTTACTCTGCCAATTATAGGTGTAATCAAATTTCCAATTTCCACCATTTTCAGATTGATGTGTTTCATAAGATAAATTGGTAAAAAAGCGATTTTTAGGTTGTAATGGTTGTTGTTTTGAACCAGAAATATACCCGTTATTTATGTCTTGATACTTGTATGCAGTTTTAATGCTAAAGTGCATAAAAGGACTATAATTTACTTCAACTTGAAAGCTATTTGCTTTACTTTTTGAAGACACATTATAAAATGAAATTTCTGAAGGATTTTCCATATCTACAATAATTTGCTGGTTAAAATCTGTTTTATAAAAATCGAAAACAATATCTCCTTTTCTATTAAATAAATTAAATTTTTGAGTAAATGACGCTCCATAATTCCAGGCTATTTCTGGATTTAATCCATAAAATTCACCATTATTATTTATTATATTTATGGTTCTATTTGTTCCAAATAACCATTGGTTTTCAGCAAAAATAGCCGCACTTTTTTTACCTCTTCCTGCTGATAAACGAAAAGTTCCAGTTTCCCAAGGGATATATTTTAAATGCAAGCGAGGTGTTATAAAGGTTTCTAATAAATTATGGTGGTCTACTCTAATTCCAGCAGATAAACTTAAATCATTTAAATTATCGTAATTATATTCAAAAAATGCACCAACGGATTTCTCGTTTCTTTTGTAATTTGTAGCTAGTACTAATTCGTCAAACTTATCAAAAGTTGTACTAATTCCAGTAACAAATTTATTACGAGTATCTGAAATTATAGAGTTATAAATTAAGTTTGCATATACACTTTTGTGGTTAATATTGTAATCTTTTAATCCAAAATAAGAATCTTGATTGTGGTAGCTGTATGCAACCTGTAATCCAAAACTTTTATAAGGTAATTCAGGAAAAACATAACCAATTTTAGCTGAGGTTTCAAAACGTTCTGTTTCAATTTCGCTTCCCCAGAAAGTTGTTGTGTTTTTATGAATTGTTGGATTAAAATCTATTTCTCCAGTAGTTTTTTGATCTGTTAAGTATCTTAAATTTATGAAACTAACCCAACCTTTATCAGTATCGGTGTATTGCCAACGGTTCATAATATTTACTTGTTTGGTAAGTGGAGCGTCTAAAAAATTGTCGTTATTATTGTCAATTTTTTTATCTCTCAAATTCCCATGAAGATATAGACCTGTATCCCATTTGTCGGAAACTTTGGTATTAAAATGTGTGTTTAATTCCAATCTTCCATTTAGAGAACTATAAGCGTTTAAAAAAACTTTTTTATCGGTTGAAGGTTTTACCAATTCAGCATTTATTTGCCCTGTAATACTTTCGTAACCGTTAACAACACTTCCCGCACCTTTTGTAATTTGTATACTCTCAACCCAAGTTCCTGGTGTAAAAGTTAATCCATAGGTTTGTGCTGCGCCTCTAATATTTGGAATGTTTTCTTGAACAATTTGAATATACGGACTTGTTAAGCCCAGCATTTTAATTTGTTTTGTTCCAGTTAATGCGTCAGAATAATTTACATCAATAGAAGGGTTGGTTTCAAAACTTTCTGCTAAGTTACAGCATGCGGCTTTTAAAAGTTCAGCTTTATTTACATTTATAATGTTTTTTACAACATAACTTGGTCTGTTAGAACTTTTTCTTCGGGTTTGGATATTAACTTCATCTAATTGATTGTCTG
>Ga0193954_1000055_pt1 | contig 57926 bp, 49 predicted proteins | sample BB_5_MG_FD_140340 | JGI IMG/M metagenome (GOLD analysis project Ga0193954, IMG submission 140340) | Microbial mat bacterial communities from the Broadkill River, Lewes, Delaware, United States - BB_5_MG | ecosystem: Environmental > Aquatic > Freshwater > River > Microbial mats | place: USA...
AATTAAGGTACCGCCATTTTCCACATAATTATGCAAATGTTCTTGATAAAACTTAGCTCTTTCATTAGTATTGTAAGCTCTAATCCCTAAAACTACGGCATCAAAATTTTCTAATTTGTTTGGAGTAATATCTTCTTCATTTAATTCAACAACAGTATAACCTATTTGACGTAAACTTGTTGGAACAACATCCCCGGCACCCTGAATATAGCCAATTATTTGTCCTCTCTTTTGAATATTTAAACGTACTACTTTTGCTTCAGAAGGCATAACAATGGACTGAAATGGAATATGATCGTAATCAATTTCAACTAGTTCATTTGTATATGTTTTACCTTCAATTTCTACAATTGGAGTAATTAGTCCTTCAGATTGATTCTTTGGAGGCGTTACATTAAATTGAAAGCTTTGCTCTGCTCCTTTTTGTGTTAAATTAAATTCGATACTTTCTGGTAAAACACTCCAATCATTTGGTAAACAAAATATTAATTTTCCTTCTAAATTATCTTTTAGCGCTTTTACTTTTATTGCTATTTTTTGCATATTTCCGTCTGCAAAAATGTGTACTTTTTCTGTAAATGAGGCTGAAACTTCTGGTAAAACTTCAAAAGGCTGATAGACTTCTCCTTTAACAGGATCGTTGTATTTATAAACAACTTCTTTAGAAAATGGAATTGTAACTCCGTTAAAATCTAACATAAAATCTACCTTAATTTCTCTTGGAGTTTCAGGTAAACTAATCAAATTTTCATCTGGAACTGCATACATTCCCATGGTTCCTTTTTTATAAAGCCAATACGGAAACGTATTTTTAACTTCAACAGGAATTTCAACTTCTAAAGAAAATTGCTGTGGTTGATTATTTATTAAATCAACGTTTTTAGTTTCAACAATATTTAATGGTTTAATTGTTACAGATTTTAAATTAATAGCAGCATTACTTCTATTTATAGCTTCAATTTTTAAGGTATTTTTTGCGTTTCTAGTTGTTAAAGAATTGTTAGCCACAGCCTCTAAATACAAACCTGCACAAGAAGCAATAATATTTTTTATTTCGTCTGTTTTTAAAGTTTTCCAGTAAACATCGTCTAGATTTTGAATTAACTTATAAGCTTCTAGCAATTGTGGAATACTTGCTGATGGATTTTTAAAATCATAGTCTTTTTCAACATTCATCAAAATTTTAGCAATCGCTTTTCCTCCAACTACTCTGTTCCAAGAAGTATCTATTCCATCAAAAACATTTTTATTATTAGGGAAATCACCTTTTATAAACTCCAAATATTCGGTTTGATTTCCTCTAGAACCAGTACTTCCAAAACCTTGAGATTGGTGTTGACTGCGACTAACAGAAGCTATTTCGCTATTAGACAGTCCTTTGTAAGGATAATAAGCACCTATTTCTAAATCTATTAGATTGGTTTTATCAGCTTTATCAAAATTATCTTGACTTCCATAAAACCACCACGAAGTATTAAAAAAAATTCTTTTTGGTTGCCAAATTATATCATCTTTTAAATGTGTTTTATAAGTTTTATCAGCAGCTAAATCAAAAGCTTCAATCCCCAACATGGCCGAAGCAGTATGGTGTCCGTGTGTTGTACCAGGCGTTTTGTGGTTAAACCTGTTTACAATAATATCTGGTTTAAATTTTCTTATAACAGCAACAACATCTTTTAAGACCTCGTCTTTATTCCAAATTTCCAAGGTTTCATCTGGATGTTTAGAATATCCAAAATCGTTTGCTCTTGTAAAAAACTGTTCGCCCCCATCTATTTTTCTTGCTTCTAACAATTCTTGAGTTCTAATTACACCTAATAATTCTCTAATTTCAGGTCCAATTAAATTTTGACCACCATCTCCTCTTGTTAAACTTAAATAAGCAGTTCTTGCTTTAACATCATTAGAAAAATAAGAAATTAAACGTGTATTTTCATCATCTGGATGCGCTGCTACGTACAAAACTGTTCCTAAAAAATTCAATTTTTGAATGGATTCGAAAATGTCTCCAGAAGTTGGTTTTTTTGGTGCTTGAGAAAATAAAAGTGAGGTGCTAAATATTGAAAGGAATAAGAATATTATAATTTTATTCATAAAATAATTGGGTTAATTTAGTAGTAAAAACAAATATAAAATTTAATTAATAGGATAGAGATTAAATGTAACTATATTAACATAATTATAACTTTTTTAGGACTTAATCCATAACCGACTATTAATGTGATACTTATACTTTACGTATCAATTTTAACTGTTGATAAATAATATTTTAATAACAATATATTTAGAATATATTTGTAACTTATTCATTAAAATAATCTTAAATGAAATTTATAGTATCAAGTAGCCAATTATTAAAACAACTTCAAGTTTTAGGCGGTGTAATTAACAGTAGTAATACCTTACCTATTTTAGATAATTTCTTATTCGAATTAAATCAAAACGAATTAAAAATATCTGCTTCCGATTTAGAAACCACCATGAGTACAACTATTGATGTTGAATCGGATTCTGAAGGTTCAGTAGCAGTTTCTGCACGTTTATTATTGGATACTTTAAAAACATTTCCAAACCAGCCGTTAACTTTTAAAACGGAAGAAAATAACACCATAGAAATTAGTTCTAGTCATGGTAAATATGATATGGCCTATTTTGATGGAAATGAATTTCCAAAAGCAGTTTCTATACAAGCGCCAAGCAGTACAGTAATTCCTGGAAATGTGTTAGCTAATGCCATCTCTAAAACAATTTTCGCAGCTGGAAACGATGATTTAAGACCCGTAATGAGTGGTGTATTTTTTCAATTTAGTAGCGAAAGTTTAACTTTTGTAGCAACAGATGCTCATAAATTAGTAAAATACTCTAGAACAGATGTAACTGCAAATGATGCTGCTGAATTTATAATGCCAAAAAAACCTTTAAACTTATTAAAAGGAATTTTAGGAGCAGTAGATAATGATGTAACTATTGAATACAACGACTCTAACGCTAAGTTTACATTTGACAATGTAATTTTAGTTTGTAGATTAATTGATGGAAAATATCCTAATTACGATGCAGTAATTCCAAAAGAAAATCCAAATAAACTTACAGTAGACAGAGGTACTTTTTTAAATTCTGTAAAACGTGTATCTATTTTCTCAAGCAAAACTACACACCAAATTAGACTTAAAATGGCAGGAACGGAATTAAATATTTCTGCTGAAGATATAGATTACTCTAACAAAGCTGAAGAGCGTTTAGTTTGCGAGTACCAAGGAGACGATATGCAAATTGGTTTTAACTCTCGTTTTTTAACAGAAATGTTAAGCAACCTAAACTCTAACGAAGTGTTAATTGAAATGAGTTTACCAAACCGCGCAGGAATTTTAACACCAATTGATGGTATTGAAGAAGGCGAATTTATTACTATGTTGGTAATGCCAGTAATGCTAAATAGTTAAAACTATTTAAAAATATAAAATTGAAAACCACAGCTTTTAGTCTGTGGTTTTTTTGTTTAAATTATTATATTTTAGAAACCTTTATTTGTTTTAAAAAAGGATTGAAAGGGATAAGCGTGTATAATATAAAAGTATTGATGAGTTACCACAAATAAAACCAAATGCTATGGGAAAAGTTAATGAAAACACCTTCTCCATAAAAGGAGAGTCAGGAACGAAATACACCTTTTCAATGTATAATTTTGATACAGAATTTAAAGACGTTGGAGGAATTTACATCTTCACAAATAGAACAAATTCAAATGATAAATTCACACATAATGTAATTTACATTGGCAAAACAAATGATTTATCTACTCGATTTGACAATCACCATAAAGCAGATTGTATTAACAGGAATGAATCGAATTGCATTTGTGTAAAACAAGTTGATTCCGAAAAAGAAAGAACTAAAATTGAAACGGATTTATTAATAGAAAACCAAACCAATTGTAACGAAATTAATAATTTATAAAGATATGGATTTAAAAAAAATTGCTCGAATTATTGAACGTGAAAGATGTTCTGAACATAATGAAAATCCAACTGCAACTGTCCAAAAAGATAATATTGAACTTAAATGCTGTTGCGATAAATTTCAAGAAAAGCTCGTAAATAAAATAGAAAAATAGATAATGAAACAAGCTGAAGATGATATAAATAAAGCTCTAAATTTCTGATAAATACTTGTTGTAACAACTGGTATATTTTATTGTTTGGTTCTAGCCCACTTACGAGAATCCTCACGGATTTTCTAGGTCAGTAATTATTTGCTTAATTTATAGCTTAAACACTCAACAAAACATACCAAAAACCGTTGAGCATAATTTTGACCCGTCCTGAAATAATTCATATCATTCTTTAGAAATTTACCGACGGTAATTCTTTTTCGCACTCCAATATCTTTAAAAAAAACAATTAGTGGATGCCCTAATTTTGAACTATTATTAATATATAATTTTAATGAAACTTGCATAAGTTTAGTACAGGTTTAGTACACTTTATACTGTAAATGTATGTAATTTTATACCATAAAACCTAATTTTTAGCATTTTATTAAAAAAGTATAAAACGTAAAAAAGCCTTACAAACTCAATGTTTATAAGGCTTTTTACTTTGTGATCGCGACAGGATTCGAACCTGTGACCGTCTGCTTAGAAGGCAGATGCTCTATCCAGCTGAGCTACGCGACCTTTTTTCAAAATTTAGATAAGCTATTTATAGCTAATAATTTGTCGGGGTGGCAGGATTCGAACCTGCGGCCTCCACGTCCCAAACGTGGCGCGATAACCGGGCTACGCTACACCCCGAAATGATTATCTTAACTTTGCGGAGAGACAGGGATTCGAACCCTGGCGACAGTTACCCGTCGACAGATTAGCAATCTGCTCCATTACCACTCTGGCACCTCTCCTATAAAATTATGCTTATGAACTTAATTTTGCGAGTGCAAATGTAGCATTAGAAATGCATTTACACAACATTTTTTAACTTTTTTTAAAGTTTTTTTTTCTATTTTATTCAGGGTATTCAATTCTCAAGTGATAAATATTCTTTAACTTCTTCTTTAACACCTTTTTAATTATTTGCAACTCTTTAAATGTAATATCTGCATTCATAAATTGACCTTCTTCCATTTGCTTATTTACAATCTTCTCAACTAGGTTATCAAATGCTTGTGCTGTTGGTTCTTTTATACTTTTTGAAGCAGCTTCTACCGAATCACACATCATTAAAATTGCAGTTTCTTTTGAAAAAGGAATGGGTCCTGGATATTGAAAATGATGTTTTTCTGGTATGTTTCCTATTAACTCTTCTTCCTTTTTATAAAAATAATACACCAACGTTGTTCCGTGGTGTGTTCTTATAAAATCTATAATTCTGTCAGGTAATCTATTTTTTTTTGCCAATTCTACACCTTCAATAATATGATTTATAATTATTAGCGCACTATCTGTTGGTGTTAATTCGTTGTGAGGATTTACATTTGTAGATTGGTTTTCTGTAAAATACATTGGATTTATCATTTTACCAATATCATGGTACAAAGCTCCTGTTCTTACAAGCATAGAGTTTGCCTGAACTTCATTTGCACAAGCTTCAGCTAAATTTGCCACTTGTAACGAATGTTGAAATGTTCCTGGAGCCTTTTCTGCCAGCTCTCTTAAAAGCTTCGAATTTGTGTTAGAAAGCTCTTTTAAAGATTCATCTGAAACTAAACTAAAGAGTTTTTCAAATACATAAATTAATGGCAAAACAAATAACGTAGCTCCACCATTTATTGTAAAATATAAAAACTTTTCCCAATCTAAATTTTGAGCATTCCCTTCCTGAATGATTGAAAAAGCAAAATATGCCACAAAATAAACAAAGGTAATTTGAATAACAGAAATAAATAAATTAGCTCTTTTATACAATTCTGAAATAGTTAAAATAGTTACTATACCTGCTATAATTTGTAAAAAAATAAATTCAAAACTATTTGGAACAATAAAACCCAATAATAAAACAGTTAAAACGTGTGTAAACAAACCTAATCTTGCATCAAAAAAGGCTTTTAAAACCAATGGTAAAATTACAATTGGTGCAATGTAAATGTATTTAGCATCGTACTTAACAATTAGTGTTATTAACAAAACAATTAAAATTATATTAAAAAATATAAACGTAACTTTTGTGTTATTTTCAAAAATTTCTAAACGGTATTTTTTCAAAAAGAGTAATAGCATTAAAAATGCTAATGCTACCAAAATAGTATATCCAGATACTATCCAATTATAGTTAGATTTACTCCAAACTTGAGATTCAAACTCACTTTTAACAGAATTTAATATTAATAGTTTTTCACCTTCAACTATATCTCCTTTAAATATAATTCTCTCATTTTCAGAAACTAAACCTTTCGTGTAAGAAATTTTACTCAAATTTTCTTGAAGTACTCTTTCTGTAAAATCAGTATCAAAACTTACATTAGGTTTTAACTCCTCATAAATTATATTTAAAACAGCATTTTCTTCTTGTGTGAATGGCTCGTTCCCTATTTTAGATTTTATAAAACTTAAAATTTCTGAAGCTCTAAATAATTTATTTAAATTAATTTCTTGACTTTTATTCCCCTTTCTTAGGGTAATTAAATCAATATCAGATTTAATATCAGCAGAGGACTCTAGATATCCAAATTCATATATAGAATTTGTAATTTCAACAACTACATTACTTAATTCTTTTTTCTCAGTTTCTGTTAGTTCAAAGGTGGATAAAACAGCTTCAATTTTAGAATTTATAGCTTTTTTTACTTGAGAAGCAACGTTCTCATTATACTCATAAAATTGCTTTGAGAGTTCTGTTATCTGTTGTTTTTCTTGCGCTATTTCTTCTTGAGTTTTTTGAATAGCAAAATCAAATGGAGCGTAATAATTCTCATATTCCCATGGTTTCCCTTTTTGAAATTCATATTTAAACTGTCCGCTTTTAGGAAATAAATAAACCACTAAGATTATGGTGGCGATATATAAAAATAGTTTATATATTAAAGAATGATTTACAAGTAATTTATTAATTATGTTTTTCACGAAGTATCCGTTTGCATTTCAAAAATAACAATTATTATTACAAAAACATTTGCAATTGCTTATATTTTTTAAGTTTTCTTTTATTTAAGTTACCCAAGTTTTATTAGTACTGTTTTCATCATATATAATTTTAAGATTAAAAAAATAAGCTATTTAATATTATTTTGAAAATTAAACGCTACTCTAAAAATCGATAGATTCCTTAAAATTGATTAAATTCGCAGTTGAAAACATTTTAAAATGAATTTTGCTTAATTGCATAGCTGTAAATCTTAGTAAAAATAAATATTAAATGAGAGAAGTTGTAATTGTTTCTGTAGCCCGTACTCCTATTGGAAGTTTTTTAGGTAGCTTAGCTACTATTCCTGCCCCAAAACTTGGTGCAATTGCCATAAAAGGAGCTTTAAATAAAATAAATTTAGATCCCAATTTAATTGATGAAGTATTTATGGGGAATGTAATTTCCGCTGGACTTGGACAGGCTCCTGCAAAACAAGCTGCTACTTTTGCAGGCATTCCAACAAATGTGCCTTGCACAACTATAAATAAAGTATGTGCTTCTGGTATGAAATCTATTATGTTAGCTGCTCAAGCAATTAAAGCTGGTGATGCAGAAATTATTATTGCAGGTGGTATGGAAAATATGAGTAGCATTCCTCATTATATTTCAGGAAGAAAAGCCACAAAACTTGGGAATATAAATGTAGTTGATGGACTTTTATTAGATGGTTTAACAGATGTATACGACCAAAAACATATGGGAACTTGTGGTGATTTATGTGCTACAGAATATAATTTTACAAGAGAAGATCAGGATAATTTTGCTATAGAATCTTACAATCGCTCTAGTGATGCTTGGGAAAAAGGGAATTTTAAAAATGAAATTGTTCCTGTTGAGATTCCACAAAGAAAAGGTAACCCAATTATCTTTTCTGAAGATGAAGAATACAAAAACATTCATAAAGAAAAGATACCAACACTAAGACCCGTTTTTAGTAAAGATGGCACGGTAACCGCTGCAAACGCCTCTACCTTAAATGATGGAGCTGCGGCATTGGTTATTATGAGTCTAGATAAAGCAAAAGAGTTAAATTTAAAACCAATTGCTAAAATTACAGGATTTTCAGATGCTGCCAACGAACCCAAATGGTTTACAACAGCCCCTGCAAAGGCAATACCAAAAGCATTAGCAAAAGCTGGAATTTCTCAAAGCGAGGTTGATTATTTTGAGTTAAATGAAGCATTTTCAGTTGTTGGTTTAGCCAACATAAAATTACTAAATTTAGATGCTGAAAAGGTAAATGTTAATGGTGGTGCAGTTTCTTTAGGTCATCCGTTAGGAATGTCTGGAGCAAGAATTGTTATTGCTTTAACTTCCGTTTTAGAACAAAAAAACGCAAAAATTGGTGCTGCTGGAATCTGTAATGGTGGTGGTGGTGCAAGTGCAATTGTAATTGAAAGAATGTAATTTTGTATGCAGTACGGCATTTGTAATTTAAGTATTATTCCTGTTAGAATTGAAGCTAACGATACTACAGAAATGGTTTCTCAAATATTATTTGGAGAGCATTTTAAAGTACTCGAATTAAGAAAAAAATGGAGTAAAATTAGAGTGGCTTTTGACAATTATGAAGGCTGGATTGATAACAAACAGTACAAAGAAATTTCCGAAGAAACGTATAACACATTAGAACAATCAAACCTAATATTAGCAGGTGAATTAATAGATTTTGCTACCGACAAAAACAACCAGTTTTCTACTGTATGTTTAGGTTCTAATCTACCTTTTTACACTAACAAAACCCTTATTTTGAATACTACAGAGTTTCACTATGATGGGGCTATCTTAAATTCGAAAACACCTAAAAGCACTATTATTGATATTGCTTATAAATTTTTAAATACACCTTATTTATGGGGCGGAAAAACACCTTTTGGGATTGATTGTTCAGGTTTTACACAAATGGTTTATAAGCTTTGCGGTTATAAATTATTAAGAGATGCATCTCAACAAGCTACCCAAGGTGAAGTTCTTAGTTTTATTGAAGAAAGTGAGCCTGGTGACTTAGCTTTTTTTGATGATACTGAAGGCATAATCACACATGTTGGTATAATTATGAAAGATAATTACATTATTCATGTGCACGGTAAAGTTAGAATTGATATGATTGATCATAGTGGTATTTTTAATCTTGATACGCAAAAGCATACTCATAAACTACGTGTGATTAAAAAAATTATATAAAAAAAACCTCTCAATTTTGAGAGGTTTTTTTTATATAATATGAATTTCAACTTATTGTTTTAACTCATCATAAACTTCTTTAATAGCATTCAGTTTATCTGTCATTTCAAGATTTTCATACAAGCCCATTAAAGTTTGTACTACATTAATATCTTTTCCCTTAATTTCAAAGGCCTTTTCGTAATATGGAATTGCTTTTCTATAAATTTCAAATTGTTCTTCTTGTAATTTATCATATTTAGCAAAATCTGATAAGTTCTTATTCATTTCTTCAATTACAGGAGCGGCTTTTTCTATAATTGCTGCACCAATATTATTGTAAGCATCAGCATAATTAGGATCTAACTCTATAGCCTTTTCGAAAAATTTTATAGCTTCATCTAAATTTCCTTGCCCCATATTCATTACACCTACATTATAATATAAAGTTGGTTCTGTTGGATTTAAACTAATTGCTTCTTCTAATTTTACCTTAAACATATTATTATCTCCAGCTTTATAATACATGTTTGCTTCTTCAATTAAAAGCGAATAACTTTCTGGAAACTCTTCCCTTCCTTTTGCTACAGTTTCAAAGGCTTTGTCAGTTTCTTCTAACATTGAATAATTTTGAGCTAAATTCTTAAAAATCATTTCACGTCTCGAGTCTTTTACCTCTTCTCTTGGATTCTCAGCCATCCCTAATTTTACTTGTAAATCCATTGCCTTTTTATCTGGATAGATAACCTCTTCTCCACTTTCTTTATCATTAGCTACAAAAACAGTTGCGATCCCAGTATAGTTTAAGTCTAATAATTTTTTATACGCATTTTTAGAATTCTCATAATCTTTGCCATAAAAATAAACTAGTGCTGCATTGTCTAAGAAAGTAGTATCCTTTGGACTTAATGCAAAAACTTGAGCAAATCCTTTTGCTGCTTTTGCGTAATCTTCAGGTAATTTAGTTTCTACTGCAGTTTCATAATCTTTAGATGCTTTACTAGCTGTATTCTGAATCATTGTATTAATTAAATCACTAACCTCATTGCTGTATTTAAGTTTATCCGATTCTTTTTCAAAATTAATTAACTTATTAAAAGCAGCTCCAACTTCTTCAATGTTTTCAGCAGCTCCATTTTGATACAAAGCCATACCTTTTAGATAGTAGTATTTTGCTTTTGTTTTTTGATCTGCACTACCAATTAAACTTTCTACTTGGTTTATAGCAGCCATTGCAGCTGAAAAATCATTAGCTTTAATTGCTTTTTCAGCAGTCTTCAGTTCATTCTTTTGTCCAAATACTGCCATACTAATTAAAAAAGCAGACAGGTATATTAATTGTTTTCTCATTTGTGTTAATTTATATTCTTTATTATTCTTTATTTGTACTCTCGTTACTATTGTTTTCAATTTCCGTGCCATTTTCCTCTACCTCTACTTCTTCTTCGTGCATTACTTTTGCAACTGCGGCAATAGAATCGTTATCTCTAATATTAATTAATTTAACACCTTGTGTTGCGCGTCCCATAACTCTTAAATCTGAAACAGCCATTCTAATGGTAATTCCTGATTTATTAATAATCATTAAATCATCTTCATCAGTAACATTTTTAATAGCTACTAAATTACCTGTTTTTTCTGTAACATTAATGGTCTTAACACCTTTACCTCCACGGTTTGTAATTCTATAATCTTCTAAACTTGAACGTTTACCATAACCATTCTCTGAAACAACAAGAATATTACTTTCTAGATCATTTACAGCAATCATGCCAACTACTTCATCTTTCTCATTTGCCAAGCTAATACCACGAACTCCAGAAGCATTTCTACCCATTGGTCTTGTTTTACTTTCTTCAAAACGAATAGATTTACCAGATTTTAGTGCTAACATTACTTGGCTATCACCAGTAGTTAACTTTGCTTCTAATAATTCATCATCTTCTTTAATAGTAATTGCATTTATTCCATTTGTTCTTGGACGTGAATATTGTTCTAAAGAAGTTTTTTTAACTTGTCCTTTTTTAGTTGCCATTATTATATAATGACCATTTACATATTCTTCATTTTTTAAATCTTCTGTAACTAAGAAAGCTTTCACTTTATCATCTTGTTCAAGATTTATTAAATTAACAAGCGCTCTTCCTTTTGAAGTTTTACTTCCTTCAGGAATTTCGTAAACACGCATCCAAAATACTTTTCCTTTTTGAGTAAAGAACAACATGTACTGATGGTTAGTTCCAAGGAATAAATGCTCTAAGAAATCTTCATTTCTAGTGGTAACTCCTTTTTGACCTCGACCTCCTCTATTTTGAACTTTGTATTCATCTAAATTTGTTCTTTTTACATAACCTGCATGCGAAATTGTTACAATTACTTTAGAGTTTGGAATCATATCTTCAATAGATAAATCTCCTCCAGCATATTCAATTACAGACCTACGGTCATCTCCATATTTATCTCTAATTGCTTCTAATTCTTCTTTTATAATATTGTAACGTCTAGATTCATCAGATAAAATATCTTTTAAATCTTCAATAGTTTTAATTATTTCATCGTATTCTGCACGCAACTTATCTTGCTCTAAACCAGTTAATTGACGTAATCGCATTTCTACAATTGCTTTGGCCTGAATTTCTGATAAATCAAAACGTGTTATTAAACTTTCACGAGCTTCATCTGCATTAGAAGAACCTCTAATAATTTTAATTACTTCGTCTATATTGTCACTTGCAATAATTAAACCTTCTAAAATATGTGCTCTTGCTTCTGCTTTTTTAAGCTCAAATTCAGTTCTTCTAACTATTACTTCGTGTCTATGTTCAACAAAATAATGGATTAATTGTTTTAGGTTTAATTGCTCTGGGCGTCCGTTTACTAATGCAATATTATTTACACTAAATGATGTTTGAAGTGCTGTGTATTTGTATAATTTATTTAAAACAATATTTGGAATAGCATCACGCTTTAAAATATATACAATACGCATTCCGTTTCTATCGGATTCGTCTCTAATATTAGCAATACCTTCTAATTTCTTTTCATTAACTAAATCAGCAGTTTTTTTAATCATGTCTGCCTTGTTAACCTGATAAGGAATTTCGGTAACAATAATACATTCTCTGCCTTTTACTTCTTCAATAGTAGCTTTGGCACGCATTACAATTCTTCCTCTTCCTGTTTCAAAAGCTTCTTTTACTCCTTCATAACCATAAATAATTCCTCCTGTCGGAAAATCGGGAGCCTTAATATATTGCATTAATTCTGAAATCTCAATCTCTCTATTATCAATATAAGCTAAAGTTCCATTTATAACTTCTGTTAGGTTATGAGGAGCCATATTAGTTGCCATACCAACTGCAATACCTGAAGCTCCATTAACTAGTAAATTAGGTATTCTAGTAGGTAAAACTGTTGGTTCGTTTAGAGTATCATCAAAGTTTAATTTATGGTCTACTGTATCTTTTTCAATATCTGAAAGCATTTCTTCCGATATTTTTTGCATACGCACCTCTGTATAACGCATTGCTGCTGGACTATCGCCATCAACAGAACCAAAGTTACCTTGACCATCTACCATCATATAACGTACACTCCAATCTTGAGCCATACGCACCATAGAATCATACACAGAAGTATCTCCATGAGGATGGTACTTACCTAAAACTTCACCAACTACTCTTGCTGATTTTTTATAAGATCCTGTAGCTTTAATACCTAACTCATGCATTCCAAACAAAACTCTTCTATGTACAGGTTTTAAACCATCTCGTACATCTGGTAATGCTCTAGAAACTATTACTGACATTGAATAATCAATGTACGCAGATTTCATTTCATCTTCAATATTTATAGGTATCAATTTTTCTCCGTCTGCCATATGTTTTTTAATTTATTTTAGTGTCATTTTTTAACAAAGCAATATACAATTTTTCACTTTTTTACAACCAATTTGTCAGGTTGTTTTTATAATTTTTATTAACAATAAAAAGTTAAAAAAACCTACGTTTAAAGCATTGAAAATCAATAACTTTCAATATTAATCTTTGTCTTTAATTCTAAATATTTAAAAAGTGGTGCTATTTTTGCATTATAAAAAGAAAAAAATCAGTTAAATTTACAATATAAACATAATATAATGGACGATAATTTCTCACCAAAAGTTAAAGAAGTAATTGCATATAGCAAAGAAGAAGCGTTACGTTTGGGTCATGATTTTATAGGGACAGAGCACTTAATGCTCGGTCTAATTCGTAAAGGAACTGGAAAAGCAATAGATATTTTAAATTCTTTAGCAATTAATCTAGATCATTTAAGAAAAAAGATAGAAGGCTTAAGCCCAAAAAACACCATAATAGAAAGTTCTAATGAAAAGAAAAGTTTACGCTTAACCAGACAAGCTGAAAAAGCATTAAAAACCACCTTCTTAGAAGCTAAATTATACCAAAGTGAATCTGTAAATACAGCACATCTACTTTTATGCATCTTACGAAATGAAAACGACCCAACCACAAAGTTGTTAAACAATTTTGATGCTACTTATGAAGATGCGAAAACAGTTTACAAACAACTATTTTTAAATGAAGAAATAAATCAACCTAGAGCTGAAAACAAATCTGATGATGATTTTGAAGCATCTAAATCAAATCCATTTGAACAACCTAAGGGAGAACAAACACCTCAAAAGAAGTCCAAAACACCTGTTTTAGACAATTTTGGACGTGATTTAACACGTTTAGCTGAAGAAGGAAACTTAGACCCCGTAGTTGGTAGAAAAAAAGAAATAGAACGTGTTTCTCAAATTTTAAGCAGAAGAAAAAAGAACAACCCAATGTTAATTGGTGAACCTGGAGTTGGTAAATCTGCTATTGCTGAAGGTTTAGCCTTGCGAATTATTCAACGCAAAGTATCACGTATTCTATTTAACAAACGTATTATTTCTTTAGACTTAGCTAGTTTAGTTGCTGGAACAAAGTACAGAGGTCAGTTTGAAGAAAGAATGAAAGCACTGATGAATGAGCTTGAAAAAAACGATGATATTATTTTATTTATTGATGAAATTCATACTATAGTTGGCGCTGGCGGAGCCACAGGTTCTTTAGATGCTTCAAATATGCTAAAACCAGCATTGGCACGTGGAGAAATTCAATGTATTGGAGCCACTACCTTAGATGAGTTTAGAACAAATATTGAAAAAGATGGTGCTTTAGAAAGAAGGTTTCAAAAAGTAATTATTGAACCAACTTCAGTTGAAGAAACTATTCAAATATTAAACAATATAAAAGATAAATACGAAGATCATCATATGGTTACTTACACAGACGATGCTATAAAAGCCTGTGTAAAACTGACAAATAGATATATGACAGATCGTTTTCTTCCAGATAAAGCAATTGATGCTATGGACGAATCTGGATCTCGAATTCATATTACAAATATTGTGGTTCCAAAAGAGGTACTTCAATTAGAAAAACAACTTGAAACTATTAAAGTTGATAAAACAAATGCTGTTAATGGGCAAAAGTATGAAGAAGCTGCCCGATTAAGAGATGATGAAAAACGTGTAGAAAGCCTACTACAAGAGGAACAAAAAAAATGGGAAGAGGCTTCAAAATTAAACCGAGAAATTGTTACTGAAGATAATGTTGCTGAAGTAGTTTCTATGATGACTGGAATTCCTGTAAATAGAGTTGCAGAAGCTGAAAGCCATAGATTACATGACCTTCCAAATTTAATTAAAGGAAAGGTTATTGGTCAAGATGAGGCTGTTTCTAAGGTTGTTAAAGCCATTCAGCGTAATAGAGTTGGGTTAAAAGACCCAAACAAACCAATTGGTTCATTTATATTTTTAGGGCAAACTGGTGTTGGTAAAACACAGCTGGCAAAAGTGCTGGCAACCGAACTTTTTGATAGCGAAGACGCCTTAGTCAGAATTGATATGAGCGAGTATATGGAAAAATTTGCAATATCTCGTTTAATTGGTGCGCCTCCAGGATATGTTGGATACGAAGAAGGTGGACAACTTACTGAAAAAATAAGACGTAAACCTTATGCAGTTGTTTTGTTAGATGAAATTGAAAAAGCACATCCAGATGTTTTTAATATGCTACTTCAAATTTTAGATGATGGACATATTACAGATAGTTTAGGAAGAAAAATTGACTTTAGGAATACCATCATTATTATGACTTCTAATATTGGTTCTCGCCAGTTAAAAGATTTTGGCACGGGAGTTGGCTTTGGAACTGCTGCTAAAGCCGAACAAGCAGATGCTAATGCGAAAAAGGTAATTGAAAATGCACTTAAAAAATCTTTTGCTCCTGAATTTTTAAATAGAATTGATGATGTAATTGTATTTAATGCTTTAGAACGTGAGGATATTCATTCAATTATTGATATTGAGCTTAAAAAATTAGTTAATAGAATTGAAGATTTAGGTTATAAATTAACTTTAACTGATGAAGCTAAAGATTATATTGCAGATAAAGGTTTTGACAAACAATATGGTGCCAGACCTTTAAAACGTGCTATTCAAAAATATATAGAAGATGCCTTAGCTGAGGAAATTGTAAATTCAAAACTAAACGAAGGAGATTCAATTTTTATGGATTTGGATAAAAAAACAAATGAATTGACAATTAAAATAACCAAAGGCAAAAAAAAGATTGAAGAATAACTTTTATTAAATAAAAACAATTAAAATCCAGATTTATAAAAAACTTCTGGATTTTTTTTATTTTAAAAATTCTCTAAATAAGCTTAAAATTAAGTAAATTTAAAAAACGTTTTTTAATTCTACTTTTATGAAATCTTCAACAAAATTTTGGCTCGGTTTATTTACATTCTTACCACTAGTACTATTAATATTATTTTTTGTCTTCTTTTTTACTATTTTCTTTGAAAATATTATGGAATTGGAACAAAATAATGGTGAATTTCCAATGGAATTTTTACAATCATTAATTTGGGTAATACTTCTAATTGTTTTTACGGGAATTACAGGCTTGGGTGTTAAAATTTATTACATTGTACACACAAATAATAGCCAAGAAAATGATACAAACAAAAAAATAATGTGGACTTTAATTTTAATTTTTACTGGAATAATTGGAAGTATTATTTACTATTTTACTGAGATTACTCCTTTAAAAACTTTAAAATAAATCGCTAATAATTTAAAAAAATGGTGAATACCTAAAATTCTAAAGTTTAAAATTTCAATTAACTTCTTAGTCTTTATGAATTATAAATATTGTAGGTTTTTTATGTAAATCAGGATGTTCACTCTTCCAGTCTTTTATTTCAAGTGTTCTAATATATTCGTCTTCCAATGTAATATTACAAGCAATACACAATTTTGCAGTTGGTGTAAGTGTACTTTTTAAATCTGTAAACATTTTATCATTCCTATAAGGAGTTTCAATAAATATTTGAGATTGATTTTTCTCTTTTGATAATTTCTCTAAACTTTTAATTGCTTTTTTTCTTTCTGAAGTATCAATAGGTAAATACCCATTAAATGCAAAATTTTGTCCGTTAAAACCAGATGCCATCATTGCCAAAATAATTGAAGATGGTCCAACTAAAGGAACTACCTTAACTCCTTTTTCATGTGCTAATTTAACTATCTCTGCCCCTGGATCTGCAATTGCTGGCACTCCAGCTTCAGAAAGCAACCCAATTGATGTTCCATTCTCACAAGCGTCTAAATAACTTCTTACTTCTAATTGATCTGCGTATTTATCTAATTTTAAAATTGTTAAAGAAGGTTGAGATTTTCTTGGTGTAATTCGCTTAATAAATTTACGGGCAGTTTTTTCATTTTCCACAATAAAACAATCTAACTCTTCAATTACCTTTTTAACTAATAGCGGAAGTACCTCTAAAGGTTCGTTATCTCCTAAAGTAGTTGGTATTAAATAAAGTTTACCTCTTTGAACGCTCATCTAATTAATTTTTTTTGAAATAATATCACATGCCTCATTCAACATGTCATATACGTTTTTAAATCCAAATTCTCCACCATAATAAGGATCTGGCACATCTAAATCTTCGTTAGGAAAAACTTCATTTAAAATTAACTTAACTTTAGCTGAGTCTTGTTCATTTCTGGCTAAAGAAATTACATTTTTATAATTTGAATTATCCATTACATAAATAATATCAAACATATCAAAATCTTCCACAGTAAACTTTCTTGCTCTCTGGTTTGAAATATCAATACCATTTTTATTTGCTATAGCAATAGATCTTATATCAGGTTTTTCACCAACATGATATGCGCCTGTTCCAGCGGAATCTACAAAAGCTTTAAAACTAAATATTTTCGACTTCAATATTCCTTCCGCTAATGGAGAGCGGCAAATATTACCGAGACAAACCATTAATACTTTAGTCATTTTATTTAAAAAGTAAGTTTTTTTGTTATATCATCAACATATCTTCTAAATTGCTTGTCGGTTTCTGTTAAATTATCAACAGTTTTACAAGCATGCAGCACAGTTGCATGGTCTCTTTTACCAATTTGAGATCCAATACTGGCTAGTGAAGCTTTAGTCATTCTTTTTGCAAAATACATTGCTAATTGACGCGCTTGAACAATATGGCGTTTTCTAGTTTTAGATTGCAAAGTTGCTACATCTAATTCAAAATAATTAGAAACAATTTTTTGAATATAATCTATAGAAACTTCTCGCTTCGTATTTTTTACAAATTTATCTACAATTTGCTTAGTTAAAGAAAGTGTAAATTCTTTTCTGTTAAAAGAAGCTTGAGCAATCATAGAAATTAACACACCTTCTAACTCTCTAACATTAGATTTAATATGTTTTGCAATGTATTGTACTATCTCACTCGGCATTTCAACACCGTCTCTATATAGTTTATTTTCTAAAATAGAAACTCTTGTTTCGTAATCTGGCGCTTGTAATTCTGCAGATAATCCCCATTTAAAACGAGAAAGCAAACGTTGTTCTATATCTTGCATATCAACAGGAGCCTTATCTGAAGTCAAAATTACTTGTTTTCCATTTTGATGTAAATGATTAAAAATATGGAAAAACACATCTTGAGTTCCTGTTTTACCAGATAAGAATTGAACATCATCAATTATCAACACATCAATCATTTGATAAAAATGAATGAAATCATTTCTTGTGTTTCCTTTTACTGAATCTATATATTGTTGGGTAAACTTTTCAGAGGAAATATACAATACAGTTTTATCTGGGTATTTATCTTTAATTTGTACTCCAATAGCATGTGCAATGTGTGTTTTTCCTAAACCAACACCCCCATAAACCAACAACGGATTAAAAGAGGTTCCACCAGGCTTATTTGCGACAGCCATACTAGCTGAACGCGCTAAACGGTTTGAATCTCCTTCTACAAAACTCTCGAAATTATAATTTGGATTTAATTGAGATTCAATTTTAACCTTTTGAATGCCTGGAATTATAAATGGATTTTTTAATTCTCGTTTATTAAAATCTATTGGAACTGTAACACCTTGTGGATTAATTGGATTTCTATTAGAACTCGGAAATTTTACAGTATGCGGATTATTGCTACTGTAATTATTTTCCATTCTAACATCATAAATTAATTTTGCATCAACTCCCAACTGCTTCACCAAAGCAACTCTTAACAATTTAATATAATGTTCTTCTAACCATTCGTAAAAAAACTTACTAGGCACCTGAATAGTTAATGCTTCACCAGATAATTTTATTGGCTTAATTGGCTCAAACCAAGTTTTGTAAGCTTGCTGCTTTATGTTATCTTGTATAAAAGATAGACACTCTGTCCAAACTGATGTTGCAGTTTTACTCATTGGTTTTTTTGTAATATTTTAAGTTAATTAGTCGCAATTATAGGGCGAACTCTAGCCTTTATTTGGTTGTACAAAAATGTGAATATTTTTTAGTATAAAAAAATAAAATATCTATTGATTATTAATTTTTTTTTACGTAAATAACATTTCATAAATATACAAAATGATTTCAGATAAAATAGAATTTCGAGTAAGATATGGTGAAACCGATCAAATGAGTTATGTGTACCATGGTAATTATGCCGCATACTTTGAAATGGGACGTACCGAATGGCTAAGAAAACTAGGCGTTTCATACAAAAAAATGGAGGAAGATGGTATTATGTTACCTGTAATTAATCTAAATACAAATTACATAAAACCTGCAAAATATGATGATGTTTTAACTTTAAAAACAACATTATCTAAAAAACCAACCGCAAAAATCGAGTTTGAGTTTGAACTAATGAACCAGCAAAACGAATTATTAACTACCGCCTCAGCAACTTTAGTTTTTGTGAATATGAAAACCAATAGACCAACACGCATTCCAAAATACTTGTTGGATAAAATAAATTTTAAGGAGTAACTTCTTTAATTTTTAAACAACGTAAATCCAATAATAATTGCTGAATTTTAAGTGCGTCTTTTTTTCTTACAGAAATTAAAAACTCACAATTCAATTCCATTGTTTGATTTTCAATGGAAAGTTTTTGCTCTTTTATTATACGCATTACTTTGTTCATATCTTTGTATTCAAAAGTTAATTTATAAAGAACATCAATTGTTTTTTTTACAATTGCTGCTTCTTCTAAAATTAACTTTGCTGTGGTTTTGTATGCGCTAATTAATCCGCCAACACCTAATTTAGTACCCCCAAAATAACGCACTACTACCACTAAAACATTGGTAAGCTCTTTTGATAGAATTTGTCCGTAAATTGGTTGTCCTGCAGAATTGTTTGGTTCTCCATCATCATTTGCGCGGTAATTGATTTCTTCAATTCCCAATTGCCAAGCATAACACCAATGTCTTGCAGAATGGTGTTTTTTCTTTAACTCATCAATACAAATTTTAACATCCTCTTCTGTAGAAACAGGAAATACATATCCTATAAATTTACTTCCTTTTTCTTTAAAAAGCGCATCTCCAACAGCTACTTCAATAGTTTTATATGTATCTTTTTCTAAACTCATAATTGTTTTGAAGCACAAATATATCAAAAGCATTTTTTAAATTTTTCATTTTAAAATGAATATATTTGAATATCAAATCTAAACTCATGAAAAAACTACCTTCATTACTAATTCTACTACTTATTATATTTTCTTGCAAAGAAGGAACTTTTGATAAAAAAAATGAAATAGAAAGAAAACCAAATTCTTTTGCAATTGTAATTCACGGTGGCGCAGGAGGTATTAAAAAAGCCTATTTTACAGAAGAACAACAAAAAGCTTACACACAAAAACTACAAGAAGCTTTAGATGCAGGTTATACAGTATTAGAAAATGGTGGAATTTCTTTAGATGCCATACAAGCTGCAATTAATATTATGGAAGATTCTCCATTATTTAATGCCGGAAAAGGAGCAGTTTACAATAGTGATGGCAACCAAGAAATGGATGCCGCTATTATGGATGGTAAAACCTTAAATGCTGGTGCAGTTGCAGGCGTAAATCATATTAAAAATCCAATTTTGGCGGCTCGTATGGTTATGGATAGTTCTAAACATGTATTACTTTCTGGAAAAGGTGCAGAAATTATGGCTGTAAAATACGGCATTGAAATGATTGATAGTTCTTACTTTTTTACTGAAAAAAGAATGAACCAATTAAAAAAATTACAAGGAAAAGAAAAAACAGCACTCGATCATACTGCTTTTTTAATTAAAAATGAATTGATTGACGATCATAAATACGGAACTGTTGGTGCAGTTGCCATAGATAAAAATGGAAATATTGCAGCTGGAACTTCTACTGGCGGAATGACAAATAAAAAATATGGTCGCATTGGAGATGTTCCAATTATTGGAGCTGGCACCTATGCCAATAATTTAACTTGTGGAATTTCAGCAACTGGAACGGGCGAATATTTTATTAGAACTGTTGCTGCTCATGAAGTTTCAAGTTTAATTAAATTTAAAGGCTTTTCTCCGTCTGAAGCTCTACATGAAGTTTTATTCAATCAAATTGGTTCGCTTGGTGGCGAAGGTGGAATGATTTTATTAGATAAAGATGGCAACGTTTATTGGGATTTTAATTCTTCGGGAATGTTTAGAGGTTATAAAAAATCTACTGGCGAAACCAAAATTGAAATGTTTGAAAAAGCTAACTAATTTAAAATTTAGTAGTAATTAAGTTAAGAGTTACTAATTTTATTAGCCTTGAAGCAATTTCAAAGTTGCCGTTCTATTTATTTTTCCTGTTGGTGTTTTAATAAAACTTTTAACAAAATAAATTTCTTTTGGAATTTCGTATTTAGAAAATGTTTTTAGCTCTTTCATTTTTTGAAAAAGTAAACTTTTTAACTTTTCAACTTTCAAATTTTGATATTCAATAACTAAAATTAATTTTTCACCTAAAACAGCATTTGGTAATCCTGCTACAAAAAACTGATCTTTAATTAGCATCGATAATTTCTCTTCAATTTGTTCTGGAATTATTTTTATCCCTCCAGAATTAATTATAGAATCATAACGACCTAACCAATTAAATTCGGTTTCCGAAACAAGTTTAACCAAATCATTTGTTATTACTATTTCATCAGAAATTTTTGGAGCATTTATTACTAGGCACCCTCTTTCGTCTGTTGAAATTTTAATATTTTCAAGTATTTTATAATAAATTTTATCGACTGTACTTGAAATGAGATTATTAAAATTATTTAATTTTTTTAACGCGATATGCGTAATAGTTTCTGTCATGCCATACGTTGCATAAACCGCTGTTTCTATATGTTGAATTTCTAAAATTAATTCACTAGAAACTACTCCTCCCCCAACAATTAATTTTTTAATTTTATGAATATCATTTAAAGAGTTAGATAACTGTAACGGAACCATTGCAGAAAAATCGTAATTCTTAGTATTATTCCTTAATGGTGTTGAAGTTGGCTCAACAATTTCTAATTGCCAACCTAAAGTTAAGGCTCTCACTAACATCATTTTACCAGCTATATAATTTGGAGACATACATAAAAGCGCAGTTGTATTTTCTGTTAATTCAAAAAAATCACCTGTAGCTTTCGCACTATTCTTCATATGTCTTTTTTGAAGTTGTATTATCTTTGGAACTCCTGTAGAGCCCGAAGTTTTTACTTCAACAAAACGCTTTTCATCAAACCAATTTTCTAGAAACTGATGAACTTCAATAGCGATAGACTTAGAGAACACTAGTAATTCTTCAACAGAATTAAATGAAATCCCTTGTAATTTAAAACTTTTATGAAATTTATTTTCTGTTATCAATATTAAAACTTTTGTATTTCTAGGCTATAAATTCTTCTTCATTTAATTCAATAGGTTTTGTAACTGTTCCTAATAATTTTCCTCTCCAATTTGTCCAGTCATATTTTTTCGAAAAAATAAAAAGTACTAATGGATACAATATAAATACCGGTACAAACATTAGCAAATCTAACGATGGCTCAGACACATCAATTAATAATGCTTCTGTTTGAAAAACTGCCCAATTAGAGCTTACTAAAACGGCTGCTACAATATTATTTGCTGCGTGAAAACCAAGCGCCAATTCAGTGCCTTCGTCCATTAGTGTAAAAATTCCTAAAACCAATCCTGTTCCAATATAATATATCATAACAATCCACCCAAGCTTTTCAACTTCCGGATTTAAACCGTGTAATAACCCAAAAATTACAGAAGTTAAAATCAACGCTACAAAAGATTTTTTAAACCAAACGCCAAAAGCCTGCATTAAATAACCTCTAAAAAGCAACTCTTCCATACTTGTTTGGATAGGTAAAAAGATTATTGAAATTAACAATAAACCTAAAAAAGGAAGGAGTTTAAAATTCCAAAGATAGTCTTCAGGTGATAAAAAATAATCAACCCCAATTAATAAAACACCTATAAAAAACCAGACAAAAAACGCATAAAAAAAACGATTCCAATCAACTGACTTTCTAGATGTTATTACTGATTTTATTGACCTTTTATGCAATTTATTCACCAAAAACAATAATAATACTAACAAAAACAAAAAGGGTAATAAATTAATTAAAAAGTCTAAATTACTAGGCTCTTTTTGCTCCATTTCTTGATACAAAGTATCTAATAACTCAGGAAATAGCAGGTAAATAACTACATTCATTAAAAAAGGGAACGTAACCACCAAAATTGTTATAAAATAAGCCCACCAACTGTTATTACCTGTATATGCTTGTTGTATAAATTTCATTTTTATCTTTTTAATATTTTATTTTGAAGCATTAATTATAAATCAACGTTCCATTTTTTGTTTGAATTGTAATGCAAATGTCCGTTTTTAACTTCTAACGGACTCTCAAAATTATTAGTAAATAAACTTCCTGTTCCTAATCCTTGTGGCATTTTATTTCCTAAACTATATGTCCATTGTGCAATTGCATTTAACCCAATATTACTTTCTAACGCCGAAGTTATCCACCAACTAATTTGTTGTTTTTTTGCCAAATTAATCCATTCTTCACTTCCTTTAAATCCGCCTACTAAACTAGGTTTTAAAATTATGTATTGTGGATTTATTATATGTAGTAATTCTTGTTTTTTTGTTACATCCAAAACACCTATTAATTCTTCGTCTAAAGCAATAGGTAAAGGCGTTTTTAAACATAAATCTGCCATTTCACTTATTTGTCCTTGCTTAATTGGTTGTTCAATAGAATGAATATCAAAATCAGAAAGGCGTTTTAATTTTTCTAATGCCTCATTTGGCTTAAAAGCTCCGTTAGCATCAACTCTTAATTCAATTTCTTTTGAAGAAAAATTATTTCTAATACTTTTTAATAGTGCTAATTCTGCATCAAAATCAATTGCTCCAATTTTCATTTTAATGGTTGAAAACCCAGCTTTTAATTTTTCTTCAATTTGCTGTTTCATAAAAGCTTCGCTTCCCATCCAAATTAAACCATTTATATTTATAGCTTCTTCTGATTTCGTGAATTTTGAAGGAAATAATTCAAAAGGATTGTTACTTTTTAAAGATAAAATAGCTTGTTCTAATCCGAATTGAATGGAAGGAAATTCAATTAATTCGATTAATAAATCATTAATATTTGTATTGATATTTTTGCAAAGCCAGATTAATTTTTCTTCATAATTTGGTCTGTCATCAACACTTAAACCTCTAAACAAACCACATTCGCCAAAACCTGTTTTATTTTCAGAAACCAGTTTTAAAAAATAAGTTTCTTTAGTTTTTAGAACTCCTCTTGAAGTACCACTGGCTTGTTTAAATTTTAGAATATATTTTTGGTAAATTGCTTTCATTAGCTACATAAAATTGAAAGGTACAAATATTTAAAATTTTATTATATATTGAGCTATAATTTTAATATTTATGGAAGTTCCAAACATACCAAATTTAATTTACTACGCAATTCCTTTTTTTATTGTAACTGTAATTTTTGAAGGAATTGTATTATATAAAAAACAACCAAAAAAATACCATTTAAAAGATACTTTTGCCTCTTTAATTATGGGTATTGGGAATGTTTTAGCTAATTTATTGAGTAAATTAATAGTTGTATTTGTTTTTAGCTTTATTTATGAAAATTATAGAGTCACTACTATTCCTTTTGCTTGGTGGTCTTGGTTGCTTATTTTATTTGCGGATGACTTTTGTTATTATTGGGCACATAGAGTAGGACACGAAAGTCGCTTTTTTTGGGCTTCACATATTGTTCATCATTCATCGCAAAAATATAATTTAAGTACTGCATTGCGTCAAACTTGGACTGGAGGTTTTTTTGGATTTGTATTTTATTTGGCATTACCATTCTTGGGATTTCATCCATTAATGATCTTTACTCAAATGAGTGTTAGCTTAATTTATCAATATTGGATACATACAGAGTTAATAAATAAAATGCCACGTTGGTTTGAAGCTATATTTAACACACCTTCACACCACAGAGTCCATCACGGAAGTAATCCGCTGTATTTAGATAGAAATCATGCTGGAATTTTTATTATTTGGGACAAGCTTTTTGGTACATTTCAACCAGAATTAAAAGATGAAAAAGTTATTTACGGTTTAACTTCAAATATTAATACTTTTAATCCTATAAAAATAGCATTTAATGAATGGGTTTCCGTTTTTAAGGATGCTTTTTCAGCTAAAACTTCATTTATAAATAAGTTAAAATATTTTATAAAACCACCTGGTTGGAAACATGATGGCTCTGGAAAACTATCTAATGATTTAAGAAACAATTGGCTGTCTTCCAATACTAAAAATAAAATAGATTGTACATAAAAAAAGAGAAGCAAATTGCTTCTCTTTTAATTTATATTTTTTTAATTTCTAAAAGAAATCAGCTTTATAACTACCATTATGCGGCTTATAATCTCCAGTAATAATTCTAATCATATCAATTACCCACCAAACTCCAAGACCTCCTAAAGTTACTATAAAAAGTAAATTAATATACCATGGATTGCCTAAATACCATTTATGACCAGCCAAACCACCTAAGAAAATACCTAATAACAAAGCAATACCCTGACTTTTTTCTGATCCAACTGCAGCAGGCGAAACTAATACCTCAGCATCTGAAGTTTTATTAACTTCGGTAGTATTATCTATAGCGGCAACTCTTTTAACGGGAAAAGAAGCATAGCTAAAACTTGTAACCAATACTAACATTAGTAATGATAAAATAATTTTTAATTTCATAATTTTTAAGTTTAAGTTTGTATTCCAAATTTAATATAAAAATGTTTAAAAAAAGTAAATACTTCGTTTTTATTACAATCTTATTGCTTTTTAATGAAGTTATTTTTGCGCAAAATGAGCAGGAATATTTAGGAGTTATTAAATTAAATGACTCTTCTTTTATTTCTTATCGATTAAATTTATTAGAAAACAATAATTTAATTTCTGGCTATTCAATTACAGACATTGGTGGCGACCATGAAACTAAATCAAATATTACTGGTGAATATAATGATAAAACCAATACGCTTACTTTTAAAGAAGTTGGAATTATCTACACAAAATCTGAAGTCTCTGATTATGATTTCTGTTATATTAATTTTGAAGGAAAAGTTAATACTATAAATTCTAAAAAAAATATTGAAGGTAAATTTGTAGGACTTTATAATGATGGAAGCAATTGTATAAACGGTGAAATTAAACTTAGAAATATTGAAAAGATTGAAAAAAAAGCTGAAAAAATTGATAAACTAATTCAAAAATCTAAACGCGTAGATAAAGAAGTTAAAGCTACAGTAAGTGTAACTCAAACTTTAGATTCATTAAAAATGAATATTTTAAAGCCAAATCAAAATTTAACAATGTTTACCGCTTCTTCTCAGCTTAAATTAAACATATATGATGCTGGAAAAGTTGACGGAGATAAAATTAACATCTACGTTAATGGATCAATTTTTCTTAGAAATTATATTGTAAATAAAAATATTAAAAAATTAACAATTCCGTTAAATTCAAAATCAACTCTTGTTGAAGTTTTAGCATTAAATACAGGTACAATCTCTCCAAACACAGCGAAAATAGAAATTGTTGATCAAAAAAATAATATTAATACATTAACACGTTTAAAAACGGGAGAAAAAACTTCAATAACTATTATAAAAAATGACTAATCCTTATTCCAACGTTCTAATTTTGGAATTCTTTTTGAAAATACACCTGCAAATAATTTCATAAAACCACCCATCTCTTTAAGCTTACCTTTTACAAAAGCTTGCATTTCTTTTGCAGTAATATCTGGCTGCAAAAATTTCCCTTCTTCGTAACAGTAACTACAATATTTATAACTAGGTTGCCCTTCTAAATTTGTCCCGCCTCCTTTACCCTTTGGGTCTTTATTTAAAGGCATTGCACAACTTTGACAATTTTTAAATTTTTTCATATTTTTACTTTTATTATGTTAAATGCAACGCAATTCTATTTTCTACAGAATTTATAAACACAGCACTAAAATCAATCATAAAAGTTAAAAACTCTTTAGAAATACTTTTATTAACTATTTACAAGTATTTTAAAACCAATAAATTAGATTTATATTTATTTTTCTAGAATACTTTTCAATTTATTAAGTCCAAATTCAAAATCTTTTCCAATCATTTTATCCATACTCATAAAAAGCATCATAATACTCATTGGAAATTTATTGTTACCTGAAAACCCCCAAATAACGTTCGTTTCTTCACCATCTTTTTCAACTTTTAAATAAGCATTTGAAGTAGATTTAAATGGTTTAAAAAACCTTAATTCAGAATAAATTGCTTCATTTTCAATAACTTTCGTAATTTCCTGTTCTCCAGAACCAACTTCTTTATTACCTTCCCAAGCAGATACAAACCCTATTTCACCGTCAACTCCTGTAAAGGTTTTATTCATATTCGGGTCTTTCTCAGACCAAGGCGACCAATTGTCTTGATTTTTCAAAAATCGTACGTAAGAAAAAACTTCAGACAGCGGTTTTTTAATGGTTATAGAACGACTTACATTATAGGTTTTGGGAGCTATTAAAGCTAAAATAATTACAAGAAAAAGTAATGCAATAATTATATAAAATAATACATACATAATATAAATTTTTAGTTAGTTAATACAAGTTTTAGATTTTTAAATTTTCACCTATGGGTAATAAATATAATTCTTTTTTTGCTTTAGAAAACTTATCGAATGCTTCTTTATGGTCTATTTTTATATAACCAAAAGTATCAAAGTGAACTCCTAAAACTTTATTACAACTTAAAAATTTACTTGCTTTTATTGCCTCATCAATTCCCATTGTAAAATTATCTCCTATTGGTAAAATCGCTAAATCTAATTCTCCTATGGTATCTGGAATTAACTTCATGTCATATGTTAAAGCTGTATCTCCTGCAATATACAACCTATGATGGCTTGTTTCAATAACAAATCCACCTGGCTGTCCGCCATAAGTTCCATCTGGAAAAGAACTAGAATGAACAGCGTTGGTGTAATGTACGGTTCCAAAATCGAACGTCCATTTTCCACCATGATTCATTGGATGCCCTTCAATTCCCTTAGCTCCAAAATAAGTAACAATTTCGTAATTAGAAATTATTTTGGCATCAGTGCGTTTTGCTATTGCTTCCACATCTAAAATATGATCTTGATGTGCATGCGTAATTAGAATATAATCGGCTTGTAATTTATTAATGTCAATATCTTTTGCTAATTCATTTCCTGTAATAAAAGGATCAATTAATAAAGTTTTGTCTTTAGTTTCGATGCTTAAAGTTGAGTGTCCTAGATAAGTTATTTTCATGTTAATATAGTTTTAGAAGGTTACTGCAATTTAATGATTATTTTTCAAAAAAAGAACCACAGAAAAATAATTCTGTGGTTCCAAACAAACAAATAAGTATCAACTAATATTATGAAAAATAGTTAAAACTGATACTTGAGATAGGTAGTAAAATTTCTACCAGGTTCGTAAATTCTTCCAGAAAGTGTAGTTGAATTCTTGTACGAAAAATTTAAGTGTTCATAATAATTTTTATCAAAAATATTTAATACCGCAACTCCAATAGATACTCCTTTAAAAGGCAAAAAACCTGCTCTAAAGTCAAGGGTTCCAAAACCTGGAGTTTCTTCTTCCATAAAAGTATTAGAAATTCTATCTTGCTTAGCAACCAGTCTAGATTTTAACGCAAACCAATAATTTTCAGCTTCATATTTTACTCCTAAATTTGCCATAAATGGAGGAATATGAGCCAATGGTTCGTCAAAATCTTTATTATCAGCTTTTGTATAAGAAAGTTCTGATGTAAATGTTATATTTTCTGTTGCTTTAACATTAAAATTAAACTCTACACCAGTTTGCGAGGCTTTATCTAAATTGATAAATTGTTTTGCGAAAACTGGAGGAGTTGTTGGCATAAACTTTCTTGGAATTGATGTATTTACAATTGCAGAAATATAATCTTCTAAGAAAGAATAAAATACAGAAGCTCCAATTTCAATAGTTTCAAATCTCTTTAAAAAAGACACTTCAATTTGGTTATTAATTTCAGGTTTTAGATTAGGATTTCCAACATATTCATAAGGATCTACTCCTACCGTAAAATGATTTATATAACGTTCAATCATAGAAGCAGTTCTAATACCTCTACCAACAGCTAATTGGGTTTGAAACCCATTTTTTTGATATTTAATTGAGGCATTTACACTTACATTTACTTCGGTCTCATCTTCAATACTTCCACCATATAATGCTTCAAAATCTGGAGCAGCATCGTTTAAAGAAGTTGAAATAAAATCTGTTCTAATACCTGTAATGAGACTTGTATTATCTGCAATTTTAAAATTTCCTTCAGCAAAAACACCTACATTATTTAAACTTGCATCTTGCCAAATTTTATCTTTAAAGGTTTTTGGAATTGGAAGCACATTACCATTCATTATTTTTACAATTCGGGTTCTATCTCCTGCTCTATCAATTAAATTAGCATCGATTCCTGTATAAATTCTTGAATTTTCAGATGGTGACAATACCAACTCAATTTTACCACCTGTTGTCCAGGCTTCAACTGGTGAACTAGCATCGGTCATTTTAAAACTTGGCCGCCCTTCATTGGTCATTAAATGATCTACATACGAATGAAATGCTTTAACAGAAAAACTTGCAATTTTTTGAGAAATTTCATTTATTTTATAGTCTATTCCAGCCAAAAAACTATCATCAAAAGGAGAATCCATTGGCAAACCTGCATGGTCTATATCACGACCAAAAGATTGCCTCCAACTTAATTGTAGGCGTTGTTTCTCGGTTGGGTTGATTCCTATTTTTAATGAATAATCTGTAGTTTTAAATGATGCCGGAACTTCTGTTCCGTTTCCATCTTTATAATCTCCAAAATCACGATACGAACCATTTAAATGCACATCAAACTTATTGGATACATAAAGAGCAGAAGCACCTGTAACTAAATTATTCCCATTAGATTCGTATCCGCCTTCTACACTTCCGTGAAAACCGTGTTTTCCTTTTGTTGGATTTTTAGAAACTAAATTAATAATTCCACCAAAATTTTGACCAAAACGAACAGTAAAAGGACCTTTTACAATCTCAATTTTTTCAATTTCTTCTGGAATTACGTGTGTTGTTATTGGATCCATTCTATTTGGACAGGCATTTAAAACTTTCATTCCACCGTCATATTGAATATTTAACTGTTCATATTTAAAAGCTCTAAAAACTGGCTCTGAAGCATAAGCTCCTTTTTTAGTGATTCCAAAACCTTTAATTTCTTTGAATAAATGACCTACACTTCTTGGCTGACTAATTCTTTTTTCAGTATCGTTAATTTCAACAGAATGTGAAATATCCTGTAACGGATTTGCAGCCACAAGTATTTCGTTTAACTCAATTTCAGCCAGTTCTAATCTTATTACAATTTGATCTGTTAAATTTATTTTTACTGTTTTATAGCTTACATGAGAAATCTCTACTTCATCGCCAATTTGGGCATTTACACTAAACTCTCCTGCTCCATTTGTTAGCGTAGCTTTATTATTTTTTAAAAGCTTTAAAGTAGCATATTCTATTGGAAATCCAGTTTTATCATCAATAATTTTCCCTGTAACTTTAGAGGTTTGCCCAAAAGAAATTATTGAAATTAATAGAAATGATATTGTGAGTATTATGTTGTTTTTCATTATTAATTTTAAATAAGTTGTTTATTTTTTTAGATTTAAATATTGCGAGTTACACACTTAAACAACAAGCTACCAGGCTTGTATTGATTTATCACAAAATACTAATTCCCAATAAATTAGCACAAAAGTTACACTTCTAAACATCAGGTGTTCAAAATCAATAAATAATAGTAACTTAAAAGTTTATGTGTATAAAAAAAGACGTATTAGTATTTCCAAAATAATATATTTTATAGAGTTTCAATTATTTTAAAAATTATTAAAACTTAAAAAAAAATAAGTCATTTCTTTAGTACTAAAACTTGTATGATTAACAGAGTTTTTGGGGAGGTTTAAAATCAGATTTTAAAAAATCTTGTGAAAGAAAATGAGTTTCAAAACTTTTTTTTGATGTCAATTTTCTTTGAATTGTTAACTCATAAGTAAATTCATCTAAAGGAGTTACAGGATAATCATCAAAATTAATTTGTGGTATTGTAGATTTATGTTCGTGATTTGTATGCTTTACTTGCTTTAATTGTTTTTCTAAATAGCACTTTCCATTACATTCTAAAAAAGGTTTGTCTTTATTTTCGCACAATTCTGTTGCAATATAATCGTAATTTGCATAATAGTTAATTATCGGCATAACTGGACGTACCATTGCCAACAAGTAGAGTAAATAAAAAAATATACCTAAAAACTGATTTTTCATGTATCAACAAAAAAATAAAGGACAAATATATCTTTTATATTTTAAGTTACTGTAATAAATATCACTAAAATTATTAAATTATTAGACCTATACCAAACAAGAGTGAAAATAAGAATGTGGTAATTGCTAGTTTTTTTAATTCTGGATCCAATAATTTTGGACTTCTATTTTTAGCTACAACGTTAAAATGTTTTATAATTGGTAAAAAAGTAACTAAAAAAAGTAATTGATACGGTGAATTATAATGCACAATTGTATAGAGTATTGCGAATAAGAAAGCAGTAACTAACAAGTAGTAATGATAATATTTTGCAGACTCACTTCCCATTTTAACAACCATTGTTTTTTTACCCGATTTAACGTCTGATGCTCTATCTCTCATATTGTTAAGATTTAACACACCAATACTTAAAAACCCTATAGAAAATGCAGGTAATATTAGCGTTATACTCAATTGTTTAGAATATAAATAGTAACTACCAATTACACTAACCAAACCAAAAAACAAGAAGACAAATAAATCTCCTAAACCACTATAACCATAGGCTTTTTTACCTACTGTATATTTTATTGCTGCGGCAATACTGGCAATTCCAAGGCAAAAGAAAATAATTAAGTTGAAGAAATCATCTTTACCAAAAGCAACATAAATTAAAAAAATTGCTATTAAAAAAGTAATTATACTTGAAGCAATAATAGCAGTTAGCATTTGTTTAGGAGTAATTTTACCACTTTGAATAGCCCTTTTTGGTCCTACTCTATCATCATTATCAGTTCCTTTTACACCATCTCCATAATCGTTTGCAAAATTTGAAATAATTTGAAAACCTATGGTTGTTAATAACGCTAATACACATATTTTCCAATTAAACAATCCTTTAGAAGCTGCTATAAAGCTTCCGACAATTATACCCGAAACCGACAACGGCAAGGTTCTTAAACGTGCAGCTTGAATATAACTTTTTACATCCATTTTTTTGTAGAGGTTTCAGATTTATACAACATAAAATTATACATTTCTAATGCTTTTCTGGTTTTTACGCAAGGTAAAGTTATTTTTCCAGATGCTGTTTGAATCACCAAATTTACAACGTTTTTCCTTTTCTGAAAAAAGGTTTGTTTCATTTTAATATGTTGTAATTTAAAATGCTCTAAATATGTTGTATTCGTTGCAATTTGACCAGCACCAATTACCAGCATGTCTTTGTTAAAAAAATAATAACTTTTTTCATATTTTAATAAAACTAAAACAATAAAAAGTGGGACAATTATCACGTTTAAGAAAAGCAATTTATACGATATTAGTAATAAAACAAAGTTCAAAAATACTAAAAACAAAAAGCCTCTAAAAAATAACTGTACTTTATAATAAGTATCTGGTTTATGCTTTTCTTCATTTGTAAAATTCGTATTTATAAAAAATACATCTTTTAAAACATTAATGTGCTCTTTATTAAAACCAACAACTTTAATTATTTTTTTGTAATTAATTTTACCACTTACTGCTTGTCTAAAAATTACATTATAAATTCCTAATTTTTGTTTTATAGGATTTGTAAGTACTTCAATACTCTGTACTTTCTGTTTTTTTATAATATTATTTTGTTTTGTAATTAAACCTTGAACAATCTCCAATGTATTATTCTCTAGTGAAACTTGTAAATTAAAATGACGTACAAAAGTTGTAACAAATGAAATTATTACTGAAATAATAAAGCTAAAAACAAATAAAAATAGCATTAAAAACAGGTCACCTATGAGTGAATTTGCATTCTCTTCTAGTATTCTGTCAAATTTTTCATCTAACTCTAACGTTTCTAAAAAATCTTTTACTTGAACATATCCTGAAAAAATAAACGCAAACAATAATGCTAGACTTTTAAAATGATTTTCTGAAATACTTACTTTGAATAATTTTGAAAGCGAAATCTTATGAAGTATTTCTTTTACTGGTTCATTATTTTCAACTGCAACCACATCTTTTTCTTGCATTTTTAAAAACAATGCTTTTTTTAATGCAACAGCTTTTTCTCTAGAAAGCGCTTTTATAGAAATTTCTACAGTTTTTGCCCCAGCAGTTTCAATTTCAACTTGTGTTACGTTAATTAATTGTTGAATAAAATTTTGCTTGAAATTTATATGCTGTATTTTTTCAAAAGGGACAGAAATGTTTGATTTATTTAAAATTCCTTGTTTCAAAATAAAAGCATTGTCTTTTATTTTAAATTTAAAGTTTAAATAAACTAAAACTGCTCTAATTAATATATAAATTAGGATTGCTAAAACTATTAATAAGATTTTTGTGAGATTTAATTCAGTTTTGTCTTTAGTAAGTAAAATAGGTATTAATACCCAAGAAGATTTTAACGTTTTATATAAAATTATAAAATAATTTACAATAATTCCTTTTGAAGATTGTCTTGAAAATTTAGCAAAATCGAATATATCATTCATTAATAAAATGGGTAATAAATTCTTTAATTTTTTTTGCTTCGTTTTTTGGAAGTCCATTTACTTTTAAATCTCCTCCACTTTCTCCAGCGGTAAATATTTTAATTGAAGCTAGCCTAAATAGTCTAGAAAAAGGTTTTTCTTCTAATTCTACGTGCTGAATTCTAACTAATGGAACTGTAGTTATAGATTGTACTAAAACTCCTTTTTTATAAGAAATATCTTTTTCTCTAACAGCATACTTCCTTTTATAAAAACCAAGTACAGTAAAAAGCAAAAATATGCTTAAACCAAAAATCAATGCAATGTATAAATAAGATGAATATTCTGGTATATGTACTTCTAAATTTTTCTTAATCAGAAAATACAAACCCACAAATAGCACAATGGAAACAATGGAAAAATTCAAAAGTAAAACTATTAAATACTTTTTATCAATAGGTTTAAAATCTAACTTAGAAACATCGGGCAATTGGGAAGTAATTTCTATGTTTTTAAACATTTATAAAACTATTAGAGTGAGTATTTTGGATTCCTGCTTTCACAGGAATGACATTTGCCTTTGGAGGAATGCTATTAAAACTTTCATACAAAACTATTAACTAAAGATAATCAGAATTGATACTATCAAACCTTACCTTATTAAAATATTATAAATCTTCTGCATTGGCAATTAATTCTGCAATATCTAGTACTTCAATTTCAGCTTCTTTATTTGTAGCTTTTACACCGTCTGTCATCATAGTATTACAAAACGGACAACCTGTAGCAATTATATCTGGTTTTACGTCAATTGCTTCTTCGGTTCGTTGCACATTAATATCTTTAGTTCCTTTTTCAGGTTCTTTAAACATTTGAGCTCCACCTGCACCACAGCATAAACCGTTGGTCTTACAATTCTTCATTTCAACTAATTCTACATCTAATTTTCGAATTAAATCACGTGGTGCTTCATAAACATCATTTGCACGACCCAAATAACATGGGTCGTGAAATGTTATTTTTTTCCCTTTAAATTGTCCTCCTTCAATTGTTATTCTTCCATCATCTAGTAACGATTTCAATAATTCTGTATGATGTACAACTTCATATATACCTCCAAGTTGTGGATATTCATTTTTAAGTGTATTAAAACAATGTGGACAGGCTGTAACTATTTTTTTTACTTCATAGGCGTTAAGCACTTCAATATTAGTCATTGCCTGCATTTGAAATAAGAACTCGTTTCCTGCTCTTTTTGCAGGATCTCCGGTACAACTTTCTTCAGTACCTAAAACAGCAAACTCGACATTAGCCTTGTTTAAAATTTTAACAAATGCCTTTGTTATTTTTTTTGCTCTATCATCAAAACTTCCTGCACAACCAACCCAAAATAAAACTTCTGGTTGTTTACCTTGTGCAGCCATTTCTGCCATTGTAGGTACGTTCATATCAATATATTTTAAATATTATTCGTGTTTTCCGTCGTCAAAAACCTCTATAGTTACTTCCTTTTCAACTAAATCTGTAAAATGACCTCTATATCGTGTTGCTTTAACTAAGTGATTGTCTATCCAATGGTAATTTCCACCTCTAGGTTTACCCATTAATAAACTATGGTATTTAAACCCATGTTTGTTTAACCACATTTCGGTTACTTCTCTATGCTCTTCGAGTCTAGAAGTAAAAAAACATATAATATGTCCTTCATCAAACCAATTATTTAATGTTGCCAAAGCATCAGGAAAAGGTTCGCAAGTTCCCATTCTTTCTGGCTCCTCATTTGGAACATCTTCTGTTATTGTTCCGTCAATGTCGATTAAATAATTTTTAATTCCTTCAGGCAAAATAGGACTAATATGTAGTCCATCCTCAACTTTGTCGTGTAATAACTTTTCAACATCTTCTTTTTTCATTCTGTGTTTTTTAATTTTTATAGTTTTATTATTCGTCTTTCCAATTTAATCTATCCATTTGGTTGTATTGCCAAGGAGCTCCATTATTCTCAATATTGGTCATCATCATATTTAACTCTTGTGATGCGGCAGATTGTTCCATAACTAAATACCTACGTAGGTCAATAATTATTGATAAAGGATCTATATTTACCGGACATTCCTCAACACAAGCATTACAAGTTGTACACGCCCAAATTTCTTCTGATGTTATATAATTATTTAATAATTGCTTACCGTCATCTTTAAACTCGCCATTTTTATTAATATTTTCTCCAACTTCTTCTAATCTATCACGAGTTTTCATCATAATGGCTCTTGGAGAAAGTTCTTTACCTGTAATATTTGCAGGGCAAACAGCCGTACATCTACCACATTCTGTACAGGTATATGCATTCATCAATTGCACCCAATTTAAATCTGATACATCACTTGCACCAAATTTTTCAGGAATTTCGGTTTCACTTCCTTCTGGTTCAGCTGCAAATGGATCTGCATCTGGATCGAGCATCATTTTAACCTCAGTGGTAACAGCTTCTAAATTATTTAACTGCCCTTTTGGGTTTAAATTGGCAAAATATGTGTTTGGAAACGCCAATAAAATATGAAGATGTTTCGAGTAATATAAATAGTTTAGAAACACTAAAATACCAGCAATATGCAACCACCAGGCTGTGCGTTCTATATAAAATAATGTTGCTGCATTATAGTTTTCAAAAAATGGGACTAAAAATTGACTGATTGGATTTCCTGCATCGGCTTGTTGAAAAGGTACATCTGTAGCATTCATTATTAAAAATAACGACATTAAAACCATTTCGAAATATAAAATATATAGGGCATCGTTTTTTGGAAAACCTTTCATTTCTTTATTCCAAAAACGAGGGATTCTTAAAACCATTCTACGTATCCAAAAAACACCAACTGAAATTAAGACTAATACTGCCAATATTTCAAATGAACCAATTAAAAAACTATAGAATCCACCTAAAAAAGACAATACTCTATGTGTTCCAAAAAGTCCGTCAATAATTATTTCAATTACTTCAATATTAATAATTATAAAACCAACATAAACTACAATATGCAACAAACCTGCAATTGGACGTTTTACCATTTTAGATTGTCCTAAAGCAATCATAGCCATATTTTTCCAACGAGCAGATGAATTGTTAGACCTATCTAATTGTTTACCAATGTTTATATTTCTAATAAGTCTTTTTATATTTTTAACAAAAAAACCAACTCCTATAATAAGAAGAATTGCAAATGCTATGTTGTTAATATAATTCATACTTTTTAATTTATAGATGCTTCATAAAAATTATTTGTAGCATTTTTCAATTACTATTGTGCTAATTTAAACAATAACTTGGTTTATTTCTAATGGTATAACTTTAATAAAACTAGCTTTAATCAATTCATCAATATCAATTTTAAAAACTTTTTAGATTTTAAGGTGTGCAATTTAGAATAAATTAAAGATTTTAAGTATTTATTGTGAAATATTTTACAAAATAACCAAGGTTGTGAATTTAAATGAATTTCTAAAACATATCAAATATTTTAAGTAACCACTTTTTATTGTAAGTAGATTCTAAATGAAATAGCTGTAATTTAACAAACAAAAGTCTTTGTTTATTACTCTTGTTCAGGATTATAGCCTTTATCTTTTTTTCCAAATAACGAAAAATGAACAAAGCGTTTAGGATGTAATTTCATTTCTTTTAATAATTCTTCCAATTCTTTTGAAGCATTGGTTAAATTAGTATACATTTTATCATCCTTTATTAACTTCCCTAAAGTACCTTCCCCTCTTTCTAAACCAGCCAAGACGCTATTTATATCATCAACTGTTTCTTCTATATTTTTAATGGTAAGACCTAAATTAGCATTTACTAGAGTATCTGAAAGTTTTACTAAATTGGCGGTGATTAACTCTGTATTATCTAGCGTTTTAGATAATTTATCATCATTATTTTTAATTAACTCATTTATATTTGCTGAAGCGGATTTAAAATTTGAAACTGTTGTATTTAATTCTAAAATACTTGCTTTTAAACTTTGTCTACTTTCAGGATCTAAAACATCTGTTAAACCTGTCATTAAAGAATCTGCACTTTTAATAACACTTTCTACCTTTGCTTGTAATGGGTTTAATTTTTCGGTTACTGATGAAAATAAATCTGACTCAATTTCACCTTTTAAATAATCTCCGGGAAGCGCAGTTTCTCCTTCATAAGAAGGTACAATCGCTAAAGATTTTCCGCCCATTAAACTAGCGCTATAAATTTTTGCAATACTCTTTTTTGAAAATTCAAAATCATTTTCAACACTAAATTCAACAATTAAAGTTCCTCTTTTATCTTCACTTTTATTAAACTTAATATCCACAACTTTCCCAACATCAACTCCATTTATTGTTACAACACTTGCTGTATTTAAGCCTTGTACATTATTGTATTCTGTAAAATAGGTTTTAATTGGACCGTCAAATAAATTTAGCCCTTTCATATAGTTATAACCCCAAATAAATAATGCAATTACAAGTACAGCTACAACTCCTGTTTTTAGTTCTCTCGAAATTTTCAAAATAATATAATTTTTAAGGCAATAATACTAATAATTTTTGTGAGTAAATGCTAAAAATACTACGATTTTTTTAAAACCTCTTCTACAGAAATTTTTTCGCCATTTTTAAATGCAACTATAAATGCAGTTTTATATCCTTTAGATTTAGCTTTTTTTCTAAATTCTTCAATTTCAGAATAACTAGAAGTATTTCCTAAATAATATTTATAACTATTCCCAACTTTAACTCGATCTACATTTCTAAGACCTTTAAAATTATAAGACTTTGTTTCTAATTTTCTAGAACCCGAAGCTATTTGAACTTTAAAAACAACATCATTATAACTTATAGTCTCTTGCTTAGCTGTTGCTAAACTTGCTGTTTTAGGCGCTTCTGTTACTGAATTTCCTTTTACAGTATTTAAGGTAAGTTCGCTAATATATTTTTTTATACCGTTATAAATAGATTCTGAAAATTTTTGTTGCCCTAGTTTAGATTTTAAATACAGTGCTTCTTTACTGTTTGTAATAAAACCCATTTCTATTAAAATACTTGGCATATACGTTTGATGCAATACTACAAACCCAGCTTGTTTAACACCTCTATCTTTTCTTTTTAACTTTGTTGTAAATTCGTTTTGAATTATACTTGCCAATTGTATACTTTGGTCTAAATATTCTTCTTGCATTAAGGTAAGCCCAATTACCGATTCTGGAGAATTTGGATTAAAACCTTTATAAGTTACTTTGTAATTATCCTCTAATTCAATTACAGAGTTTTCTGCTTTGGCAACCTCAAAATTCTGTTTATTTGCATGTGTTCCTAACACCCAGGTTTCTGCTCCATAAGCATTTGAGGTATGTGCATTGCAATGAATTGACACAAACAAATCTGCATCTGCTTTATTTGCAATTTTACCACGATCTTTTAAACCAATAAAAACATCTGTTTTTCTTGTATAGATTACCTTAATATTTTCCCTTTTTTCGAGCATTTCCCCAACTTTAAGTGCTATTTTTAAGGCAATGTCTTTCTCTTTCATAGATTTATATCCCACTTTACCTGGATCCTTCCCTCCGTGACCAGCATCTAGAACAACAACAAATTCATTTTTTTGAGCTAAAATGGTATTATTATTAAAAAGAATGATACAAATTAATACGAAAATGCGAATGAATACCGTTGATATTTTAATTTTAGAAAAGAGTAGTGAGTTCATAAATAATTTTAATTATTTTTGGCAACTGTTATTTGGTGATACAATTATTGAGCCATACATTTACAAACATAAAAATTGTGGTTGAATGCTTAAAAGCTAAATTAAAAAAACTTATGCTATCAGCCCAATTTAAATAGTATTTTTACAAAAAATATTAATTATTAAAACGAACAGTAACAAAATATATATTTTATTTTTATTGATAAGTGCAACTTGCCTTTTCAATACAGTTGTTTATTCTCAAGAAATTAAACAACAAGCTACTGATACAATTGCTGCAATTAAAAATGATACTTTAAAAAATTTACAATTAAACGATACTTTAAGAAACAAGCAAATTGATTCTTTACTTATAAAACCAAAAGATTCTGTAAAAAAACCTGTGGAATTACTGGAAGGCATTATTGAACATAGCGCAGACAGTTTAATACGACAAGATATTTTAAATAATAAAATTATTTTATATGATAATGCACATATTATTTATAAAGATATTGATTTAACCGCTGGCTATATTGAAATTGATAACAATACAAACTCTGTAATTGCCAAAGGAATTAAAGATAGCGTTGGTGTTTATTCTCAGTTGCCTGTTTTTAAACAAGGGAGCCAAGAATCTACTCAAGATACTATAATCTTTAATTTTAAAAGTGAAAAAGCCAAAATATGGAATTTAAAAACAGAACAACAAGGTGTTATTATTTTAGGAGAAGTTAGTAAAAAACACAACGATTCTGTTATTTTTATTGAAAATATACGCCTTACAACTTCCGATAAAGAAAATCCAGATTATTATATTAGAATTCCAAAAGCAAAATTTATAAAAGATAAAAAATTAGTTGCAGGTACGAGCCAATTAGTCTTAGCTGACGTACCAACTCCCATAGTTATGCCTTTTGCATATATCCCGCTAACAAAAGGACGGACTTCTGGTTTTTTAATGCCTACTTGGGGTGAAAACAATAGACAAGGTTATTTTTTACAAAATGGAGGTTACTATTTTGTTATAAATGATAATTTTGATTTGGCTGTTTTAGGAGATATTTACACCAACGGAAGTTGGGGTTTACGAGCAGAATCTGGATATGCTAAACGCTATAAATTTTCAGGAAACTTTAATTTTAGATACGAAAATTTAACAAATAGTTTAAAAGGATTTAATGATTATTCTAAAACTACAAATTACAATATTAGATGGAGCCATTCACAAGACTCCAAAGCGAGCCCGAACTCTAGATTTTCCGCTTCCGTAAACCTAGGAAGTAGTAAATACTACAAACAATCTAATAATGAATACAATACAAACGCCTTTTTAAATAATAATTTAAGTTCATCTGTTTCATTTTATAAAAAGTTTGTTGGTACTCCGTTTAATATGTCGTTATCTGTAACACATTCTCAAAACACAAATACAGAAGAAATTACTATGACATTACCTTCTTTACAAGTGAACATGGACAGAATTTATCCGTTTACAGGTAAAAATGGTGCCAAAAATAATGCAATTCAAAAAACAGGTTTAACCTATTCTTTAAAGGGTGATAATAGAGTTAATACAACCGATGAGTTTTTCTTTAAAAAACAAATGTTTGATGAAGCAAAGTCTGGTCTTCAGCATAATATTACCATGAATACCAATATGAAGGCTTTAAAATACTTTACAATTTCACCTAGTTTAAACTATAAAGAAGTTTGGTATTTTGATAAATTAAGCAAAAAATTTGATAATGTAAAAGACACAGTTATTACAGATACAATTAGTGGTTTTAATGCTTTTAGAGAATACAATGCTTCTGTTTCATTAGGAACTACTTTTTATGGTATGTTTAAATTTAAAAAAGGTAGTATTGAAGCCATTAGACACGTAGTTAGGCCTAGTGTTTCTTATGGTTACAAACCCGATTTTAGCGATATTTATTATGAAAAAGTACAGCAAAACGCAGCAAACCCAGAAGAATTTTTAGAATACTCTCCTTATAGTAATGGTATTTTTGGAGGTCCAGGTAACGGACTTTCTAATAGTTTAAGCTTTACTGTTAATAACAACTTAGAAGCAAAGCTTAGAAAAAAAGACTCTTCGGAAACCGAAGCTAAAAAAATTATTTTATTAAATAATTTAAACTTCTCATCTAGTTATAATATGGCTGCAGATTCCTTAAAATGGAGTCCAGTTAGTGTTAATGCTGGTACAAAATTATTTGACAATAAATTATCTTTAAATGTAAGAGCAACTTTAGACCCGTACGCATTAGATGTTAATGGTAAAAAAATTAACACCTTTAATTATAATAATGGTGGTAGTTTATTTAGACTTACCAACGCTGGACTTACTATGAATTATTCTTTAGCAAGTAAAAAAGAAACAGGATCTTCAAAGTCTGGACAAGATCAAAAAGCGGCTGCCAACAATTCTGATGGTGTATTTGGAGAAAGCTTAACTGCAACAAACCAACAAAATACAGAAAACAATTCATCAAAATCTGAGAAAGAAACAAAATTGTATGGTTCCAAAATTCCTTGGACCTTAAAATTAGCCTATTCTTTAAATTATTCAAATACAAATAGGCAAAATGAAATTTCTTCCAACTCTTTAATGTTTTCTGGAGATATTGAATTAACTCCAAAATGGGGTGTTGGATTTTCTTCTGGATACGATGTTAAAAATCAAGGTTTTACCTACACGCAACTTCGATTTTCTAGAGATTTAGATAGCTGGAAACTTAATTTTAATTGGGTTCCTTTTGGAGATAGACAAACATACTACTTTTTTATTGGTGTAAAATCTTCTATGTTAAGTGATTTAAAATACGATAAAAGACAAGTACCAGACAAACGATTATTTTAGTAAAATTTATAATAGCTTTAATTATTAATTTAAAGAAATAAATACACATATGAAAAAAATAATTAACACGCCAAATGCACCTGCACCAATTGGCCCATACAACCAAGCTGTTTTAACTGGAAACACTTTATACACTTCGGGTCAAATAGCATTAAACCCTGTAACTGGTGAATTAGTTTTAGATTCTATTAAAATTGAAACTAAACAAGTTATGGAGAATATAAAAGCTGTTTTAAAAGCCGCCGAAATGACTTTTGAAAATGTAGTAAAAACTTCAATTTTTATTTCAGATATGAACAACTTTGTAGAAATTAATGAAGTTTACGGAAGTTATTTTAATGCAACAACAGCTCCAGCACGTGAAACTGTTGAAGTTGCAAACTTACCTAAATTTGTAAACGTTGAAATCTCTATGATAGCAGTTAAATTTTAATTCAGATAAAACTAAACAAATTAAAATAACCTTTTTACAAATTATACCCAATAGAAAACATCACAATTCTCGGTAAAATATATGTTTTAGTATTTGAGAAATTATTTTAATAAACTTAAATATTCAACTTCACCTCCAATTGTTATTTTAAATGGAGAATCAAGCCCATTATAGTAAACATAAATACTTTTTCTAAATCGACCAATAGTATTAGCATCATAGAGAACTTCGAATTCTCCAAAATGATTAGGTTCTATTATTTTTTTTTCGAAACTTAACACCGTACAACCACAACTTGATTTAATTTTTTCAATTAGTAACGGATACTTACCTACATTCTTAAAATTGATACTTTTAGATACATCCTTATTATAAGGTATTTCACCAAAATCATAGGTTTCATTGTCAAATTTAATTTTAGTGTTTTCTAATTTTATAGAACTATTACACGAAATAAATAAAAATCCTATAAAAACTAGTAATGAAAAGTTTTTTTTATAATTTAATTTTGTAAAGATATTCATTTGTGAAATTTTATAATTAAATATGTTATAATTTATATAAAACAGAAAACATCAAAACTCTTGGCATTAAATAGGTTTCCGATTGTGAAATAATATACCTATTAAAACTTTGCTGTTTTTTTGTTGAATCATTTAAAAGATTTAATGCTGAAATTTTAAAGTTCCAAGGCGACTCTTCCTTTTTATAATCAATAATTAAATTACCAGAATTATAGGAGTCAGATAAGCTAATATCTTTATTTTTACGAATAAAATAAGAATAATTAAATGCTATATTAATCTTTTTTTGGAAGTAGTAATTCAAATTTACAAATGGCTCGTAAGTACTAAATTTTGAATTATACTTTTCCGAAGTATATTGATTCACACTATGCTTATAACCAATTTCAATAACAGGAAAATTATTTAAACTTATCTTACCCGACAAACCGACATTAGCATTTAATCCTTTAGTATTAATTAATTCTGAATTAATTAATTCTGAATTTTGTGAAGAACTAAACCTTGCATTAATATGGTATTTTACATTTTTTATTTTTTTATTAAAAATAATATTTCCATAAAACAATTCAGATGGAAATGAAGCCATACGCTTGGATGATACTACACTACGACCAGAAGTATTAATAATATTTTGTACACCTTTAATTTTGTTAATATAAGTAAACTGGCTTATAAGAAAAGTCCCTCTCAATAAATTGTTTGTAGTATATACTGCACTAACAAAATGTTTTAATTCATTTTCTAATGAATCATTTCCAATATTTATTTGATTGTAATTATTAATATAATAGCGTGTTGAAAAATCAGAAACTTCAGAAAAAGTACTTAATAATTTATATGTTAATTTAATTCTATCTACTCTATTAACTTTTACTCTAGCAATCAAACTGGGTAGCAGAACAATTTTATCTTTCTTCTTATTAATTGATTGGTTGTTAGACCAAGAATATTTATGAGCAATTAAACCTGGTTCAAATTGAAATATCTTTTTTTTAAATCTAAGGCTCAAACCTAAATAGGTATCATATAGGTTAAAATTAAGGTTATTATTAAAACCTTGATCTGAAAAATTTAATAAAACAGCATCACTTAATTGTTGTAAATCGGATGTAGAATATTTGTTCAAACTTCTTTCATGACCAAACTTAGTTGTTAACTGTGTACTTTTATTTATTACATAAAAATGATTTAACGATATATTAAAATCATTGTACTTTTTAGTCTTTTTAGAAACAAGTTTATAACTCTCAGAAGGAGTTAATGAGATAAATTCTAATAAATTAAATTGACCAAAATTATAAATTGAATTTGGCTTGTTTGATTGAATTGAAAATGAACTATTTAAAGAAATTGTATTTGTTTTAGAAATTTTTTTATGCCAGGCCAATTGTCCTTCTAAAGTAATAAAGCTATTATTCTTTAAATTACTAATATTATTAGATTCTTCATCAACAATTGAAACCAATTTTGCATTAGTACTATTATCTGCTCTTTTTAATAAAAATTTTAAATACCCCTCTTCATTATTACTAGGTGTGTATTTACTCTTAAAATTAGCTAGTAAAAAATTACTATCTATATCTTCATTATTATTTATTTTTTCTGTATAAGAATAATTTGGGATGATATATTGATTTATCCTGAAATCTTTATTATGAGTATTTTCTATAGAATATATACCATAACTTGACAATGTTATTTTACTATTAATCGTTTTGGATATATTAAATGCTCCTACTTTATTTTCTGTTTTTAAAAAATCTTTTTGATTCATAAATTGAGACAAATCTTTTAAATTTTTATTATAATTTTTATTATTTATTGCGGCTGTTGTTCCTCCTAGAAAATTTATAAAATCATCATAAGTAAAAACTTTTTCGCCAATATTATTTATATTGCCAATAAAATTGAAGCTTAATATTGGATTGTAATAAAATAAATTACTATGCGCCTTATAATGGTCATTAAGATCTTTTCCTAATTCAGCATCGCCAAAAACAAAATTCTTTTTTTTTTCTTTTAATTTAATGTTTATAGCTAAATCATCCGTATCGATTAAACCCTTTAAAAAACTTACTTCATTATAATTATCTAATAATATTACTTGCTCTATAGCATTAGCTGGTATGTTTTCAACAGCTAATTTACTATTACCACCAAAAAAGAGTTTGTTTTCAACTAGAGTATGTGTTACAGCTTTTCCTTTACTTGTAATTTCACCATTTTCATCAACCTGAATACCTGGTAGTTTATTTAATATATCCTTCAGTTTTTTTTCTTCACCTGTAATAAATTCATCTGTATTGTATATAATTGTATCTTGTTTAACAATCATTGGTAATTTTATTATTACTTCATTTAATTGATTTAAAGATTCCTGTAAATAAATAGCTTTCTCTTCATTTTTTAATGCCGCATAATTAAAATTATAATTATTATACCCTATATGGCTTATAGAAATACCATAAGTCATATTTTGCTTTAAATCTAAATGAAACCTACCTTTTTCATCAGTAATTACAGACTTCATTCTTAAATTTATAGTATCTGGTTTTGCAATAATACACACATAAGGTAAGTAATTATTAAGTGAATCCCTTACAACTCCATCTAGTGATATAGTTTGAGAACTCATTATTTGTGTAAAAAAAATAAATACAAAAAAAACAACACCCTGAATAAATTTATTATAACTACCTTCTTCCATAATTTTTAATAAGCTCAATATATTCTTTTTGAGTAATAATTTTCCCTTTAGGTTTTTTAATAATAATTTTATTCTTGGGTTTTAATTCTATTTCAACTGCTTTGTAGTACAAGGTACCTTCTTCTGTTTGATGTGTTAATTCTAAGGTTAAACCAGGTAAACCTGTGAAATTTTGTATACCAAAAGGTAATGGTATTTGTGGTGTGTACCAAGCTGTGATTGGACTCGATTGTCTCCCTCCTGTTTCTTTATATTCTTTTAAAATACCAGTTGCAAGGTAACAGGTGTATTCTCCAATTTGTTTTGTTTTTTGAGACAAATTCCAAACAATTGGATCCACACTTGTCAGTATTTTATTAATAAAAAAATTTTGTCTAAATAATTGCTTCGTTTTTAGATTAAAATATGTAATATCAGCTTCACCTGCTAAAACAGAAGTTTCATTCCATTCCATTTCCATATCTCGTTGTTCATCTAAATCATACTCTGATCTATAAATAGATTCATTTCCTTTAAAAAAGAGAAAAAAATTAACTGGAGTTGTATTGGACATATTCTCAATGACCATTTTTTTTGACTTTTCATTTAATTTTGATTCTTTTTTTACCTTTTCTAAGTAGGATTCATTATTTAATGAAACCTTATAAATAACTTTACCTTCTGTTATTTGAGCAACTGTAATTGATAAGTACAAATATATCATTGCAATCACTATATTTTTTAATACACTCATAATTTATATAAAATTTATTTATAAAATAAGGTTCATTGTCTTAAGACAATGAACCTTATTGCAATTAATAACAAGTTGCTTCCATATGCATACATTTTGTGAATTTTGCAAAATTGGAAGGATATGCAGAATTACATTTATCATATGAAATTGCACAATCATCAAAGTAATACTCAATCTCAGTAGCATACGTTTTACTACTAGACAGCAACGTTAAAGTTAAAATTAAAGTTATGGTAAAAAAACCTATAATTTTTTTCATTTTTATAAAATTTTAATTAGTTACTAGCGCATAATTGCGCTTTAATATTTTGTTAAAACTGCGAGGAGTATTACTTTTGCAACACTTCCTCTGTTTGTATTTAGTAGCAATGTCATAGTTATTGGTTTTAGGTTAAACATTTTATTAGCGTATTGTGTTCTTAAAATTTTACAAACAGAGGATTTTTCTATTTATATATTATATGAATTAAATTAATAGGTATCTGTTCATACTTCGACAAGCTCTGTATGACAGCTTATATATAAAATTTTTGTAATAAATGAAATAATGATTTAATTAGGAATTCTATAGCAATTAATTGTGTCATAGTACAATTTTTAGTTCTTTTTCAGGATAAATTTATAAAAAAAAAAAAAAACATTTGGCAAAATAAAATACTTTTATTTTACTGAAATACAGTTATTTATGGTTTTACTATATGAAAGTATGGAAAAACCATATTTTTATGTACTTATAATGGTGACAAAAAAATTGAGGAATAACTTGCGAAGGTTATTAGATAAATGAAACTTCAAAAAGTATTAAATTAATACTTTTTGAAGTTTCAGAATTGATGCCGTCTAAAAAGTCTTCATTAAAATTAAAAACCTTTGAGCTCTGATAATCAGATTACTTCAAAATTAAAATTTTCGTAATAACGTTAAAAAAACTTTTTAGACAACCTCTTTTTTATTTTTTATTTCTCTCTTTATAAAACTTTATATCGATCTTATTAATAGCTCTGCAGTAGCCGGGTTTGTAGCTAAAGGAACATCGTGCACATCGCATAAACGCATTAGCATTGCAATGTCTGGTTCATGCGGATGCATTCCAAGCGGATCTCTAAAAAAGAATACCATTGCCGTTTTACCTTCAGCTACACGTGCGGCTATTTGGGCATCACCTCCATAAGGACCTGACAAAAACTTTTGCACTTTAAATCCTGCCTTTTCTGCATTTTTACCAGTTGTTCCTGTAGAAATTAACTCAATGTTTTTGGAAGTTATTAAAGCTTTAAAGTCCATTAAGAACTGAACCATTTCTGTTTTTTTTCCGTCGTGTGCAATAATTGCAATTTCCATATTTTGTATAATTTTAATACTACAAAAGTAGTAGAATTATTTTTTAAAGTGATGCTGAATACTCAATTAAATCTACCAATTTAGTAGCATACCCAGACTCATTATCGTACCAAGAAATAATTTTAAAGAAATTTTCATTTAATTCCATTCCAGCATTCGCATCAAAAACAGAAGTTCTTGATTCCGAAACAAAATCTTGAGAAACTACTTCATCTTCTGTATATCCTAAAATACCTTTTAATTCGCTTTCAGAAGCATTTTTCATAACAGCTTTAATTTCTTTATAAGAAGTTGCTTTTTTTAAGCGAACGGTAACATCTATTAATGAAACATCTGCAATTGGAACACGCACAGCCATTGCCAAAATTTTACCGTCCATTTCTGGAATTACTTTTATCAATGTTTCTGAAGCACTTGTAGAAGTTGGAATCATATTATTTAAAGCGGCTCTTCCACGCCTCCATTTATTGGAATATCCATCAACAACATTCTGACTAGAAGTTGAAGCATGAACCGTGGTTACTAATCCTTCAATTATTTCAAAATTATCATTTAAAACCTTTATAATTGGAGCTAAACAATTTGTAGTACAAGACGCATTTGAAAATATTAAATCGTTTTTAGACAATTTAATATGGTTAACACCCATCACAAAATTCTGGACACTATTAGATGGTGCAGAAATAACAACTTTTTTTGCACCTCCATTAATATGAAGCGCAGCTTGTTCTTTTTCTGTAAAATACCCTGTAGATTCAATAACAAAATCTACATCTAAAGCATTCCATTTTATATTTTCTGGTTTTGCTTCAGAAGTAATTCGTATAATCTTATTATTTACAATTAAAGTATTATTTTTTACTTCTACCGTCCCTTTAAATCGTCCGTGAACAGAATCAAACTTTAATAAATAAGCCAATTGACGAATGTCAACTAAATCATTTATTGCAACTACTTCAATGTTTTCTCTATGTGCAATTGTTCTTAACGCTAACCTACCAATTCTTCCAAAACCGTTTATTCCTATTTTAATCATATAATTTAATAAGATACTACTTTAAAAACTGGAGTATTAGATAGACATAATATCGCTAACACGCAGTAATTCTTTGTTTATTTCATGATGTCCTTTTACAGCGTGATCTAATTCTGTAGTTGCTACTTTATTATTTATTAAACCAACCATTAAATTTGACTTTCCGTCTAATAATAACTCAACTGCTTTTACACCTAATCTTGTCGCTAAAACACGATCAAAACAACTTGGTGCTCCTCCGCGTTGCATATGGCCTAGCACAGAAACTCTCACATCGTATTGTGGCATATTCTCCTCTACATAATCTGCTAATTCAAAAACATTTTTACCAATTTTATCTCCTTCAGATACCACAACAATACTAGATGATTTACCCGATCTTTTTGTTCGTTTTAACGATTCTAACAAGCGATCCAAACCTAAATCTTCTTCAGGAATTAAAATTTCTTCAGCACCAGCACCAACACCAGCGTTTAAGGCTATAAACCCAGCATCTCTTCCCATAACCTCAACAAAAAACAGTCTGTTATGTGAACTTGCTGTATCTCTAATTTTATCTATAACTTCTACCACTGTATTTAATGCAGTATCATAACCAATAGTAAAATTAGTACCAAAAATATCATTATCAATAGTTCCTGGAATTCCAATACACGGAACTGGGTGTTCTTCGTTAAAAACCATTCCTCCTGTAAAAGTTCCATCACCACCAATAAGAACAAGAGCATCTATTTCTGCCTTTTTAATTTCTTTAAAAGCCTTTTCTCTGCCTTCTTTAGTTCTAAATTCATTAGATCTAGCAGATTTTAAAATGGTACCACCTCTATTAATAATATTACTAACATTTCTTGCATTTAACACTTTAAAATCTCCTTCTATTAAACCTTGGTAACCTCTATACACACCAACACATTCAATGTTATAATATGCACATGCTCTAACAACTGCTCTAATTGCAGCATTCATTCCTGGCGCATCACCTCCTGAAGTAAGTACGCCTATTTTTTCAATTTTTTTTCCCATAAGTGAAGTTCAAAAGTACTTTAAATTTTGGTTGTAATTTACTAAAATAAAAAAATAATAATTACCATAAATGTTTTGGGTAAACACCTGTATCTTTTAATTTTTGAATTTCAGAAGTAACATATGCTTTATCTTCTTTATATGTTACACCAAACCATCTTGCATCTGATTTTAATACTTCCATTGTAGCCATTTCGTTTACAATTAAATGGTTTACAACTAGCGGAATAAAAAATTCTGCTTTAGGTTCTTTATAATTATCTTTTAAAAATTCTTCGAAAAGTGATGCTGATAGTTCGAAGTATTTTGGTGTAAACCCAAAGAAATTCATAGATACTGTTGTATCTTCTGATATCGGTTTTAAGACACCATCTGCCTCCTTAAATTTTAATATTCCATCAATTTTTTCAATATGCGTACGTTCAGTAATCCCAGTTAAAAATCCCTCAGTATTCACATTACATTCTCCTCTAGAAACAAAACCATATTCTGAAATTGTGTTTTTTAGAACATATCCCATCATATTAAAATTACTTGAATTTTTATCTATATTTTTAAGCGCTTCAGCAATACCTATAAATGCAGCCCTTCCATAAAAATCATCAGCATTTATAACCGCAAAGTTTTCTGAAATAACATCTTTTGCCATTAATAAGGCGTGTCCTGTTCCCCAAGGTTTTTTACGATTATTCTCTTTATATCTTTCAGGAATATTGTCTATTTCTTGATAAACATACTCAACTGCAATTTTACCTTCTAATTTTGGATTAAAAAATGCTCTAAAATCCGCTTCTATACTTTTTCTAATGATAAAAACCACTTTACCAAAACCAGCTTGAATAGCATCATAAATTGAAAAATCTAAAATGGTATCTCCTTGTTCAGAAAATGTATCTAACTGCTTTAATCCTCCATATCTACTTCCTATACCTGCGGCTAAAATTACTAATGTTGGTTTGTTCATTTTATACTTATTATTTTATGTTTATAAATTTGGGTGTTTTAACAGCTTTAGTTGTATTTAAAGAATCTTTTTTCTTTTTCAAGCCTAATTTTTCTAATAATTCTGCACCATTATCAAAATCTATTTGATAATTTATTCCTATTCCTTGTGTATATCCTTCTTCGTCTTGTTCTGAATATTGAATTTCATTTTGACGGTTAAAAATAGATGATCTTAATGTTCCTGCATCATTTAATAGAAAATCTATAGTTACTTCACCAATAATACTTGTAGGTTCTTTAGATCCAATTGGCATACTTGCTTTTCCATTAATTAAAATTCTGTCATTTATTTCATAGCCAAAATTAAAACCAAACTGATCGTTAATATTTAAATTATCTATCCTGTTTTTTTCTCCAAAAGTGTAAACTGGTTTTAATTTAAACTTATTATCTCCTTTGTTAACAATATTATCAAAGGCATTTGATAGCAAATCTGAAGCAGTTCCATAAACCAAACCACTTGTATTAACACTTAAATCACTTTCGTTATAAAACGCTCCTGAAGCTAATAAAGATACAAAGTGTCTTGTTTTACTATTATCATCGTTATTATTTAATTTAAACGATAACTCTGAAGCTACTGTAGAACTAGAATTTGGAATTTCAATATCAAATGTTCTTTCAGAATCAAATAATTCACCTGAAAAACGTGTTATTAAATCTATAGGTATTTTTCTATTTGCAGTAATATTTTCTAAAAGAGATTTCGGGTTTGCTGAAACTCTATACACAGCTTCAATATTAATATCTGCCGTAAACGGATCTCCGCTCCAAGATATACTTCCGCCTTTTTTTACATTAAATGGTTTATTAATAATACCTCCATATTTAAAATTATAGATACCGTTGTCTACTATAAAATCTCCATACATATCAAACTTATCTTTGGTATCTAATTCTATTTGTAAATTTCCAGTTCCACTCCCTTTTAAAGAGCTTCCAGTAGCTTTATCTAATACCATTTCTACTTCGGCATCTTTGGTTACTTCTAGATTAAAATTAAGAGCCAAACCTTTTAATTTTTCTGAAATAAAAGCATTTCTACTTTCAATTTCATTTGCTCCTTTATCTTTATTTACAAACCTTATTAATTCTGAAGATGTTACCGTTTTAACATCGCTAATAGGAATTACAAAACGAGTTCCTTTATTTGTAGTTCCCACAACATCAATTACTAATTTATCTGTTGGTCCAATTATGGTTGCATTTCCTCCAAGAAACCCTGTACCATAATATAGGGACGTTTCTTCTTCTTCGGTATCTAGAACTAATAAATTTTTAGTAGTTAAATCTAAATTAAGTGCCCAATCATCAAAATATTTATGAGATATGGTACCTCTCAGCGCTCCTTTTGTATTATGTTTAGTGTCTTTAATTTGAACATCTTCTAAATTAAAAGATTGGTTCTCTAAAGTAACAACACTTGTACCTTCAAATAAGTAATCAACATTTAAATATGGAAAATATAATCCTACCTGGTCTAAGTACAATTCTCCAGTCATTGTTGGATTATTAAGTTGCCCAGTTACATTAACATTTCCATAGACAAAACCTCTAATATTATTAAAAACATCTTCTCCAAGCGGACTAAAGGCATCTAGTTTAAATTCTTCAAAATCTACAATTACATCTAGTATTGGTTTTTTAGGAGTAAAATCTATATCTCCAACTGCCGAAAAACTGATACTATTATCTCTTCTTAAAGAAGCGTTTAAAGTATATTTTGTCATCGAATTTTTACCTTCTATTCCTACTTTTAAATTTCCTTGATACGAATTATTAATGTTAAAATCGGAAATATTTAAATTTGCTGTTGGTTTTACTTGTTTGTTAAACTGATTGTAATTTAGCATTCCATTTATTGTTCCTCGTAACTTTAAACTATCTATATCTGGTGTAATGCTTGAAAGTTTTACATTTTTAAAGTTAAATTGAAGGTCTTTACTTATAGTATCTTGGATGGTGCCTTTAAATTCAATTTCTTGATTTTTTGAGGCAATTAAAAATTGATCTATAGCGTATAACTTTGTTTTACTATCAAATACAACTTTGTTCTTAAAATTATTTTCTGGATTTATAACCCACGTATTATTTTTATACAAAAAATTGGATTTCTGCAATCCAAAAACCGATTTATTTTCTTTATTAAACGTATGATAAAAAGATAGATCAAATTTTTCTGATTGTTCTTTACCACCTTTAAACTCGGTTCTAAAATATAAAGTATCGCTTAATGTTATGTTTACTAAATGAAGTTTAGAAATATCGTAATAGTCCGATTTAATTTCATCTATAGTAAGTTGTGTATTAAATAATGGGTTTTTGTTATCTATTTGTAAATTTAATTCGTTAATAATATTGGTGTAAGCTTCTACTTTTGGAGATTTTATATTTAATTTAAATAAATTATTATTAGAACTAATAGAGCCTCTAATTGTGGTAGTTGGAGCTAAAATTACTTCTGGATAAAAAACTTCAACAATTTTGTTGTAAATATTAAATCTAAAATTTAAATTTTGGTTTGGTGTTACCTTGTAAGGATTGTAATTTGAGTAAATACTACCAATAGAATTCTGAGCTAGTTTTCCTAATTCGTTAAACTTAAATCTGCCCTCAATTCTTCCAGTAAGTATTTCTGGAGAGTTAATTGTAATTGTTCTTGTACTATCTAGAAATGAAGAATTTATATTAAAATCTTTAAAAAAGTAATTTCCTTTCTGATTTAGGTATAACGAATTTTTAAAATCAACAGTTCCAACTAAATCATCAAAAGAATTCCCTTTTACTTTAATTTCAATATCTCCTTTTATTTTTGAAATACTATCTCTTTTAAAAAGATTGATTGTATATAAATCGCAATAATCTACCGTTGTTTTAAAATCGAATTTATATATATCTTTAGACAAATCTGCTAATCCATTAAAATTAAGCTTAATATTATCATCATTAACTTCCATTTCACCGTCAAAATGCATATTCTTAAAAACTCCATTCAAACTAATATTTTTATACGTATAGTTTTTATATTGATGTTTAGACACTTTTCCTTTTACGGATGTATTTAAATGCTCTAGTGTAAATCCTTTCCCATCAATATCGGCTTCCATAGACAATAAACCTACAAGACTATCACCCATTACTTCTCCCAATTTAAAGTCCACAACCTCAATTTTTCCTTTGTAAGATGCATTCTTCATATTGTCTATATTTGTTAACTCCAAATCGGTTATTGTTGTTCCCAAATCCGTTTTTAGGGTTAATTGTGCATCAATCAATTTTTGTGTTATATAGGTATTTCCACTTAAAGTAAACCTCCCTAATTTTTCAAAATCTGGTGGTAAGGTATTGCCTAAAACTTCTGGTAATAGTATTTTTAAATGATGATATTCTGAAGTTAGATTTGTAAAATCACCCTTCATAGAAAATCCTTTCTCCCTATTGAAAACATTTTTAAAATTTAAATTTCCATAAACAATTGCATTTTTATCGGTTGTTAATTGTAAATCGCTTGCCACAAAATCATTTAATTTACCCGAAATACTAGTTGAAAAATGCAAAACATCATCAGTTCCAAATTCACTGTAAAAACTTTTTAAATCTAAAAGAGCGATAGTTGACTCTTTAACATTGGCATTAAAAGTTACTAAATTATTAAAATCTGAAAAATCTTCGCGGTTGTATGTAAACTTAATATCTGCTAAAATTTGAGATGTTTTGGTTCTGAGTTCTGTATTTTTAAAACTCATAAACGATTTTGTATAAGTAAAATCTGAAGCTAAGCTTTCAATTTTTAGATTATGATTTTCAATAAAACTAAGATTTTTAATCTCGGTAGAAACATTTGGCCCTGCTACTTTAAAATTGATAGTTTCTCCAGTAATATTTTTAAAGAATAACGGATTTTCGGCTACTACATTTTCATCTATAATAGTTACATAACCATTTTTTAGTTTTAATTTGGTTGCCGTTAATAAAAAACTTGAAGGTTTATCGCTCACAGTTCCATCATCAAATTTGTCTGCAAAAACTGTTAAAGCATCATCCTCTTCATTTTTATAGGTTTTAATATTTAGTTTAAAATCTGTTAATGAAATTTGACCAAATTCTAATTTATTATTTATAATATTCCGATAACTAAATATTGATGTGGCTAAGTTTTTAGCATACACCAAGGTATCTGAATGATGATCTTTTATAAAAATATCATTCAAATGCACATTTCCTAAAAAAGCTAAATTTACTTTCTTAACATTAATATCAACATTAAACTCTTTTCTTAAGTAATTTGTTGCGGTTTTTCCTAGACTCGTTTGTACTTTAGGTATGGACAATAAAACGCTTACTAACACTAAAAAAAGTGTTAGTATCAGTAAAATTTTAAGTCCTATTTTTTTTATTCGTTTGATATGCGCTAAATTTGCATTTTTATGGCAATTTTCGTGCCTTTATTTGTTAAATTATGATTAAAAATAAATCAATTTACATACTTGGTATTGAATCTTCTTGCGACGATACAAGTGCCGCTGTTATCTGCAACGGAAAAATACTTTCAAATGTTGTTGCAAACCAAGAAATTCATACCAAATATGGCGGTGTTGTTCCTGAATTAGCTTCTCGAGCACATCAACAAAATATTGTTCCTGTAATTCAACAAGCAATTCAGCAAGCAAATATCGACAAAAAAGACTTAAATGCCATAGCTTTTACACGCGGACCTGGATTAATGGGTTCATTATTAGTCGGCACCTCATTTGCAAAGTCACTTTCACTAGCTTTAAACATTCCGTTAATTGCTGTAAATCATATGCAAGGACACGTATTAGCGCACTTTATAGACGAAGAAAGTCAACAAAAACCACCATTTCCTTTTTTGTGTTTAACAATAAGTGGCGGACATACACAAATAGTTAAAATTACAGATTACTTTACCATGGAAGTAATTGGTGAAACTTTAGACGATGCTGTAGGTGAAGCATTTGACAAATCTGCCAAAATTTTAGGGTTACCATATCCTGGAGGTCCTTTAATTGATAAATATGCCAAACTAGGAAACCCACTAGCCTTTAAATTTACAAAGCCAAAAATGGCTGATCTAAATTTTAGTTTTAGCGGTTTAAAAACGGGTATCTTATATTTTATTCAGAAAAAAGTAAAAGAGAATCCTAATTTTATTAAAGAAAACTTAAACGACATCTGTGCCTCCATTCAATCTACAATTGTTGAAATTTTATTTGACAAACTAAAAAAAGCTGTAAAACAAACAGGAATAACACATGTTGCAATTGCAGGAGGCGTTAGTGCAAATTCTGAAATTAGAAGCGTATTAAAAGCAACTGAAGGTAAATATGGTTGGACAACCTATATTCCAAAATTTGAATACACTACAGACAATGCTGGAATGATTGCCATTACAGGTTATTTAAAATATTTAGAAAATAATTTTTCTGAAGATACCACAAGTGCAACTGCAAGGTTAAAAGTAAATGAACAATAAATTTTATAAAGTTTTAACTATTTATTTTAATTCTAAATTGTATTTTTGACGCAATGAAAGAAATTTGTAGAAAAATAGCAGCTTTATTTTTGATAGCAATTGTATTGTTATCTAGCTCTTCATTTTCTATTTACAAACATTTTTGTGGTGATAATTTAGTTACTATTTCAACCGAAAAACTTGACAGTTGTTGCGAATCTGAAATCACTTCTCAAAATTTTAATAAACTAATTTTTTCAGAACAGAACTGTTGTAAAAATGAAACAACAATTAAAGATATTCAAATTTTTGACACAAATAGCCCTAATAAAATAGCAAAGAATACTGTATTATTTTTCACTTCTTTTTACCATAATTTTATACAGAAAACAACTTTTGTAACTGCTACAAAAAATTATTATAAAGATTTTTATCCACCAAAACTTGTTTCAAATAAACAAGTCCTTTTTCAAACATTCTTAATCTGATAATAAATTCTTTTTAAAAAGAATCTTTAAAGCCATTATAAAAATATTGGCAACTTATCAATTATTAAGAAATATAAATGAAAAAAAATATTATTGCAATTTTAATGCTATTTCCTTTAATAGCATTTGCACAAAAAACAGTTAAAGGAACTATCTTAGATACAAATAATACACCCATTTTTGGCGCAAGTATTTATTGGGAAAATTCTCAAATAGGTACAAATTCTGATGAAAATGGAAATTTTACAATAAAGACATTAGAAAGCAACAAACATCTGGTAATCAGTTTTATAGGTTACAAAACGCAAAAACTTTCAATAGATAATTTAAATAAAACAACAATTGTTTTAACCTCAGACAATCAATTAGATGAAGTTAATATCCAAACCCGAAGAAAAAGTTCTAACAGACCAAGTTATGTTGTAAAAAACATTATAAATGTAAATAAAGCTGAACTTTTAAAAGCCGCATGCTGTA
>Ga0193954_1000060_pt1 | contig 56433 bp, 46 predicted proteins | sample BB_5_MG_FD_140340 | JGI IMG/M metagenome (GOLD analysis project Ga0193954, IMG submission 140340) | Microbial mat bacterial communities from the Broadkill River, Lewes, Delaware, United States - BB_5_MG | ecosystem: Environmental > Aquatic > Freshwater > River > Microbial mats | place: USA...
CCAAGAATTGTTACCAGATTTACAATTTAATTATTTTAATAGTAAAGATATAAAAGCGAACACTTCTGTAAACAGTTTTCAAGTAGGCGTTTCAATTCCATTATTTTTCTTTGGAAAATCGGCTAAAATTGCTAGTTCAAAAATTGCGGAAGATATTGCAGATGAACAAGCTTTGGATCTAAATTTTAAGCTAAATTCTAAATATAAAATGTTGTTGAATGAACTTAATAAGAGTGAATCTCAGTTGGCTTACTTTAACGAAAGTGGTAATAAAGTTGCCTTTGAAATTTTAAAAACAGCAACTTCGAGTTATAAAAATGGAGAAATAGATTTTTTCCAATACATACAAAGCATAGAAACGTCAAATCAAATTACTTTAGATTATTTAAAAAATTTAAATATGTACAATCAAATTGCTTTAGAAATTAATTATTTAAACTTATAGGAAATGAAAAAACTACAGATATATTATAGATTACTTGTTGTAACTGTGCTAATTTTAAGCTCGTGTACAACATCCAAAAATGAAGAAAAAGTTACAAATACAACAATTGAAAAAGTTGGATTAACTAGCATTTCAAAAGCACAGTTTAACAATTCAAATATGGAGTTGGGAACACCAATGTTACAAAAGTTTTCTAAAGGTATAGTTACTAACGGTTTTATTGATGTTCCGCCAGCAAGCAAAGCTAAAGTTAGCGCTATTATGGCAGGTTTTATTAAAGAATCTCCACTTTTAATTGGTGATATAGTTAAAAAAGGTGAGTTGTTATTAACAGTTGAAAATCCAGATTTTATTGAAATTCAACAAAACTTTTTAGAGATTTTTGAAAAACTTAAGTATTTAAAAAATGAATATGAGCGTCAGGAAATTTTGTTTGAAGAGAAAATAACTTCACAAAAAAACTATTTAAAGTCTGAGAGCGAATACAAAAGTGCTGTAGCGCAGGTTAATTCTTTAGAGCAAAAATTAAGATTAATGAATATTAATATTTCCAATGTAAAGGCAGGTAAATTTACTTCTGTAATTCCAATTTACGCACCAATCTCAGGAAGTATAACTCAGGTTAATGCGAGTGTGGGTAAATTTATGAATGCTTCAGATGTTATTTTAGAAATAATTAATAGCAATCATAAACATTTAGAATTAGTGGTATTTGAAAAAGATGTTTTAAAAGTTGAGGAAAAACAATTTATTAAATTTCAAATTCCTGAGAATTCTGAAGAATTTTACAATGCAGAAGTACATTTAATTGGTAAGTCTATTGATGAAACCAAAAGAACTGTTAAAGTTCACGGACATTTAAAAGATGAATCTGAACCATTTTTAGTTGGAATGTTTGTAGAAGCTGAAATTATTACAGCTTCAAAAGAGAAAATGGCATTACCAATTAGTGCACTTTTAGAAGAAGACGGTAATTATTATATTTTGGTTTTAAATTCAACAACAGATAATTCATTTATTTTTGAAAAGTTAGCTATAAAAACAGGTTCAAAAAATGAAAAATGGATTGAAATAATAGATACAGATAATTTACTCTTAAACAAGCAAATTTTAGTAAAAGGAGCTTTTATTCCATTGGAAGCTGGTTAAATAAAATATAGTTGTTAAATAAAACTTAAAACAGATTTAATCTAAATTCTGTTTTGTATTTTTGTTAATTAAAACTAAAATGTATTAAAAATGAGCAACGGACAATTACAATTACCAAAAACTTTAATGCCTCTAATTTTTTTAGGTATTATAGTAATAATATTTTTATCAAAATCAACTGTTACTTTAGATTCTGGAGAAGCAGGAGTTTTATGGAAACGTTTTGATGGAGGTGTAGTTACAGATCAGGCACCATTAGGAGAAGGTTTTCATTTAGTAGCACCTTGGAACGAAGTTTACGTTTATGAAGTACGTCAACAAGAACTTTACGAAAAAATGAAAGTACTTTCATCTAACGGTTTAGATATTTTACTGGAAACATCTACATGGTATTTACCAAAAGCAGAAGATTTAGGGAAATTACACCAACAAATTGGAGAGAATTATTTAGAACGTATTATTAAACCAGCTTTACGCTCTGCTGCACGAAGCGTAGTTGGACGTTACACACCAGAACAATTATACTCAAGTAAAAGAGATGTAATTCAGAATGAAATTTATGAAGAAACTAAAGTGATTTTAGATAATCAATTTATTCAAATAAATGAAGTTTTAGTACGTGATGTAACTTTGCCACCAACAATTAAAGATGCAATTGAACGTAAATTAAAACAAGAGCAAGAATCTTTAGAATATGAATTTAGACTTGTTACTGCATCAAAAGAAGCTGAAAAAGTTCGTATTGAAGCTCAAGGTAAAGCAGATGCAAACCGTATTTTAAGTGCTTCATTAAACGATCAGATTTTACGTGATAAAGGAATTGAAGCAACATTACAATTATCTAATTCACCAAATAGTAAAGTAATTGTTATTGGAAGTGGTAAAGATGGAATGCCTATTATTTTAGGAAATCAATAAAGAGTAATCTTCTAAAAAAGAGGCTTTTAAAATATTAATTTAATTGTATAATTACAGTAAATTAATTTTTAATAAGCCTTTTTTTAATTTTAAAATAAGGTTATGATATAAAAATAACTTAAACACATGAAATTTAAACTAAATAAAAAGTCCATTTCAAATATAATATTTGTTATAGCAGTTGCTTTATTATTATATCCGCCTTCTCGCGAATGGTTTATGCGTCAAATAGCTTTCTCACCTTCAATTGAAACCAACAGTACCGAAAAAATTGACACTTATAATTGGCAGTTAAAAGGTTTAAATTCAGCGGATTTAAATTTTGATAAGCTAACTAATAAAGTTGTTTTTATAAACTTTTGGGCAACTTGGTGTCCTCCTTGTAGAGCCGAAATGCCAATGATACAAGAGTTGTATAACGACTATAAAGACAAAGTAGCCTTTGTGTTTGTAACAAATGAAAATTGGGAAACGGTAGAAAAATTTTATTTAAAACACGATTACAATTTACCAACCTACAATTCGGTAAGTGCTCCTCCTGCTAAATTTACAGAAACCAATAGTATTCCTGCAAGTTATTTAATAGATAAAAAAGGGAAAATTTTAATTTCTAAAACTGGAGCCGCCAACTGGAATAGTAAAAAGGTTAGAAATTTGTTAGATGAATTAATTTTAAAATAAATTAACTTTATTGTAGCGTTTTGCTTTTTAAGTTCGTATTGAAATTATAACAAGCGATTAATCTCTTGTTAACTATTTATATAAATATTAAAAGATAAAAAATGAAAAGAATTTTACAGCTAGTTTTAGTATTATTTATAGCTATTTCATGTGAACTTAAAGAAGATGATTCCTGTTTTTCACCACCACGTCAATTTAACTTTGATTTAGTAGATGCCACAAGTTTAGAAAATTTATTTTCTAATGAAACATTTACAGAAAGTGCAATTAAGGTGTATGATGAAACCGATGAAGAAGTTGAATTTAGGTTAGTTTTTCACGATGGAAGATATATTTTATCTTTAGGTGATATAGGATGGGAATTAGACCCAAAAACATATACAATAGAGTTAAGTTCAGAGACTTCAATTGTTTTTACGTTAGACGTAGATAAAATGAGATCTGGTAGCTGTACCTACTTCGAAGTAAAAGAGTTTAACGTAATCGGATATGAATACGAAGAATTATTACCTACAGGAATTATTCAAATAAAAATTGAATTAAATTAATATGAAGCAAAAAAATTACTTCTTTATATGTCTAATTGCTATTTTTATTACATTTTATTCTTGTAGTACAGTATCTGATAGTAGCGATAATTATAGTTATTTGTCTTCATCTTACAGTTCGCCTTTAGTGTTAAGAATTAACTCTGAAGATTTTAAAACCATTAATACCAATCGTTTAAAAAGTATTTATACTGGAGATTCATTTAAAATTAACAGTGTAGAAAAAATAGATGATATTTTAGAAGTGAGCGTTTCTTATGGTGGTGGTTGCAAACAGCATTCATTTGAAATTATTTGGGATGGAATAGTTTATACAGATGCTCCAAGCAATATAAATTTATTTATTATACATGATGCCAAAAATGATAATTGTGAAGCATTAGTAACAGAATCACTTTCAATTAATTTAAAAGATTTAATTGGAGATAATACTTATAAAGATAGTTGTATATATAATATTTTTACAAGCTACAATACCAGTAATACAGCAGACTTTAGTATTGAAGGTAGTAATTAATTGCAAAGTGTAAAAATTTAAATTACTGCGAGTTAAGCTGGTTCAATTTGAAAAAAGAAATAGATACAAAAGCAAATCTGGAAAAAATTATTACTGGATGTAGAAAAGGCAATGTATTACAACAAGAGTTGTTATACAAGCATTTTTATGGATATGCTTTAAGTATTTGCAGATTGTATACCTATTCTAATGATGATGCTGTAAGTATTTTAAATGATAGTTTTTTAAAAGTCTTTTCTTCAATTAATAAAAAAGGATATAACAACAATATACCGTTCAAAAATTGGCTACGAAGAATTTTAATAAATACGGCAATAGATAGTTATCGTAAAAATAGTAAACATTATTACCATTTAGAAATTGAAAACGATGAGCTTGCATATGCAGATAGTAATGTAATTGATGATTTAACATTTAAAGATATTTTAAAACTGTTAGATCAGTTGCCAGAAATGCATAGAATTGTTTTTAATTTATATGAAATACAAGGTTTTAACCATTCAGAAATTTCAAAAAAATTAGCAGTTACCGAAAGTACATCCAGAGTTTTTTTAACTAGAGCTAAAAAGAAATTAAGAATTTTAATTGATAAAAACTTTTAAAATTTATGAAAGATAATTTTGATAAAAAATTAAGCGATAAAATTAAAGAGGTTTCAAATTCCAATGAAATAGCTTATAATCCTGAGCATTGGAATATGTTGCAAGATAAAATGAACAATAAGAAAAAACGGCTGTTTTATTATTGGAAAATTGCCGCTGTTCTTTTAATTTCTTTGTTACTGGGTGGTATAGGAAATTATTTTTATAATGAGAATGTTAACAATAAAAATTTTGAAAACCCTCAAATTATCTTAGATACTAAAAACGATTCTTTACGCATAGATTCGCTAAAAACCAACGAACATATATTTATAACATCAGGTGATTTAGATACCTTAAAAATTAAAAGAAGAAACAACCCAAGTTATAAAAAGTCAGAACATAGCATAAATTTAGAAAGTAGTATTGCAAAAAATATAGAGGTTGAAGCACAAAATGATAAAAAGCAACTAATTTCTATTAATTCAGATAGTTTAAAAACAAACTTAAATAGTGAGTTATTAGCTGATGCTATTGTTGAAAATGCGAATAAAAATACTTCTTCGGATAGCATATTAAGTGAAGAAAATCTCACAGAGAATACAATTATTCAACAATTAAAGAAGGATTCCTTGGCAAATAAAAAAGAGTTACTTGCAGTACTTGAAGAAGAACTTGAAACTACGAAACAAGATTCTAAAAAATCTATTAAATTAGGTTTAGAGGTCGCTCCAATATTTGACTATAATCAAGATAATGGAAGCTCAAATGTTGGTTTTGCAGGTGGAATTAGTCTTGAGATTCCAATCTCTAATAAATTTGATGTACAGACGGGTGTTTTTTATGCCGATCAAAAATTAAATTTAAATCAATCTTCAGTGCTGTATTCAGATGCTGTTAGTACAATAAATAATAGTCAGTTAATTAATGGAAATAGTAGTCAATTAATTAATGAAGAAGCTGTTATAAAAGGTATAGAAATTCCTTTAAATGTAAAATATAATTTTTCAGTGGCACAAAAAGATTTCTTTATTTCGGCAGGAGTTACTTCTACATCTTATATAAAAGAAAATATAGAATCTAATTATTTAGTAAATGAAAGAACAGAAATTAGCTCTCAAGATTATTTAGGAAATAATATTATTAAACATGAACTTGTTCAAACAAATTCAAAAATTACTACTCCAGCAAACACAAGTAAATTTAATTTTGCAAATTATTTAAATTTTTCTTTAGGTATAAAATTACCAGTTAATAACCAGCATCAGGCAATTATTATTGCGCCCTATTTTAAATATTCATTAAAACCCATTACAAAACAACAAATAGATTTTAACAGTGGCGGTGTTCATTTAAGGTATAATTTTAGTTTTTCTAAAAATTAATAACATTAAGTGAAGCGTTTTGCTAATTTACACCGTATAGTAAGTAAGTAGGTTACTAAATAAAAATTTAATTACAAATTAGAAAATCTAGAGAGACTTACTTTAAAGTAAAATAATACGCTATTTTAAAATACTAGATTCAGCAGCTAGTTTTAAGTTAGTAAACTTATACTTTTTTAGAAAGTCTCTAGGGTTTTGTAAACAATTATTAAAATGAAAAAAATTGTTAGTATACTTTTTATAATGAGTTTGATAGTTTCTTGTTCAAAAGATAAAGAATTAGAAACTATAACCAATTTTTCAGAATATTATGAATTGGTAAAAATGACAGGAAGTTTTTCGGGTTCAGAAACTACTGGATCTCAAATGGAATGGCAGGAAACCTATATATTAAATACCAAAGAAGGTACTTTTAGTAAATCCCGTTTGTTTAATAATATTTTAACTGAAGAAAGAGGAACTTATACCTATATCACTATTGATAATCAAAACTATATTGAATTTACTTTTAATAATGATTCAGATATTATAGGTAATTGTACAGGTAATTTAAAAGAAACATTATTAGTTTTAGAAGATGACAATAAATTAGTTTCCACTTGGGGAGCTTGCGATGGACCTGGATTAGAGTACCAAAAAGGATTTGAGTTTTGTGGGACTATATAAATTATAATTTCTAAATATGAAAAATAAAATTTACGTTATATCATTAGTAATTTTAAGCAGTATAATTTTTTCTTGTAAGTCTTCTGAAGATCTAGATTATCAATACGATTTTAATAATAGTAAGAAAGCTTGGTTAGAATTTAAAGAGTTAACTAATAATTCTTATAAATACACAACAGTTAAAAGTAGTTGGGTTGGAATTTCTTGGGAAACCACTATTACCGTATCTAATGGTAAAATTATTGAGCGATACTTTAAATATATTGTAAAAGATGGATTGTTAGAAGATATTCCAGAAGATGAGCTAGAATGGACTGAAAACGAAAATGAAATAGGCAATCATAAAAATATAGGTGCAACACCATTAACTTTAGATCAAATATATACTAAAGCAGAAACTGAATGGTTAACTAAAAGAGCTAATTTTAAAACATATTTTGAAACTAAAAATAATGGGTTAATTTCAACTTGTGGTTATACTCAAATTGGTTGTATGGACGATTGTTTTAGAGGAATACATATTAAAAGTATTGAGAGTTTATAGAATAAAGAATCTACAGCGATTATTATGAAACAACTAAGTTTAATACTAATTTTAAGTGTCTTATTTATTTTTTGTGATAAAAATAATGATGTAAGCTCTAATAATGTTGTACTTCTAAAAGTTGATTATTTAACCAATACATTTGAAGGAGGGAAGGTGCTCAATTTTTCTGAAGCAACTAGTTTTACTATTTCATCAAAATATAATTCACCTGGAGATTTTGGTAGTGTAGCTTTATATTATGAAGAATTAAATAAAAAATTATTTGAAGGCACTATAATTTGGATGGGATTAGGAGAAATAAGTTACCCATTAAATATGCATTTACCAGCTCATTTTTCAAAAATAGATACAAATGTTAGCCTACCAGATACTAGCTTGTTTAAAAAGGTAATGTACACAGAAAATGCGTATTATCCAGATGCTATAAATTATGAAAAACTTTGGAATGCCATAAATAACTTAAAAATTGTTTCAAGTTATAGAAATTCAAATCCTTATGGGAACGTACAATTATTTTTATACACACCAAGTGTTGGCGTTGGAAATCCTGCAGATTGGGATTGGTTTGTGATTCTTAAGAGTTAATCTAGCTGATGAAGAAATTGATAGAATTTTTAATAAAAGAAAAAAACCTATAGAGTTAAATTCTATAGGTCTATTATTTTGGTTTCATACGTATGTTTTTTAGTAATCGGATGAATAATTATGCGTGAATTCCATATCTTCTAAATCTATCCCACTGGATTCTTTTAGTATTTGTAAAATTAATAATTACTGCTTTTTTCTTTTTTTGTTCTGTTAATGTTAGATTTAAAGTTTTCATAATATTGGTTTTTTAATTAGTTACTTACACTTAAATGACGCTTCTTTTTAAGTTTTGTTACACTAGCTTGTATAGCATAGTACTATATTAACAAATATTTAACTAATTAAACCTAACTTGTTGTTTTTTTGTTAAGAGAAAGTTAATGTAACTAATTAATAATCAGCTAAAATTTCATTTAGAGATTCAATAATAATATTGCAACCTTTAAAAATTTCATCTTTAGTAATAGTTAGAGGTGGTGTTATTCTAATTGCCTTTCCTTCAAATAATAACCAAAAAAGTAGCAATCCTTTGTCTATGCATTTTAAAATAACTTTTGAAGCAATTTCACTACTTTCAACTATTGCAGCTAGCATTAAACCTTTTCCTCTAATTTCTGTTATTAGCGGATGTATTAATAATTTTCGAATTAAAGCCTCTTTAATAAGAGTTTCTTCTATTAAATTAGATGCTAGAAGTTCTTTTAAAGTCGCATTTGCAGCGGCGGCTATAACTGGATGCCCACCAAATGTAGTTATATGTCCTAGTTTTGGTTGTTGTTTTAAACAACTCATTATTTCAAAAGAAGAAATAAAGGCTCCAATTGGCATTCCGCCTCCTAAACCTTTACCTGTAACTATAATATGTGGTGTTATATTATAATTTTCAAAACCAAATAATTTTCCTGTTCTACCAATTCCAGATTGAATTTCGTCTAAAATTAACAAAGCTCCAACGTTGTTACATTTATCTAGTACTTTTTGTAGATAATTATTTGTAGGTTCAATAAATCCGGCACCACCTTGAATGGTTTCCAGAATTACGGCAGCAGTTTTAACAGTTATTTTATCTAAATCGATACTATTATTAAATTCAATAAATCTAACGCCAGGAATTAAAGGTCTAAACGCGCTATTTTGTACTTCTGCTCCGCAAACACTCATTGCACCTTGTGTATTACCGTGATATCCGTTTTTGGCTGCAATAATTTCACTTCTTCCTGTAAATCTTTTAGCTAATTTTAGTGCACCTTCAGTAGCTTCAGTTCCAGAATTTGTTAAATAAATAGTTTCTAATTTTTCAGGTAAATTATCTGCTAATAATTTGCAAAGTGCAACTTGAGGTTGCTGAATAAATTCGCCATACACCATTACATGAGTATAGTCATCAACCTGATTTTTAATAGCTTGTGAAACTTTAGGATGGTTGTGTCCTAATGTATTTGCCGAAACTCCAGCAATAAAATCTAAATATTTCTTTTTATTAGAATCATACACATAAGATCCATTTGCATGCGATATTTCTAATGCTAATGGATGCGAACTTGTTTGTGCTTGGTGTTTATAAAAGTATTTTTCCACTTTTATTTATTGTCTTTTAATAGTTTTTTCCTTTGGAAGCTCTTTTATTAAGGGGCTTTCTACTTTCGGTGCTTCTTTAGGAGATTTAGACTTTTTAGGTGTTACTAAATCTTCTTTATCTTTAATAAAAATATCATCTTTTGTTAAAGGTCTTTCATCTTCTCTCCAAATAAATCCAGTTAATAACTTGTCTTCATCTCTTAATTTTTCAAAATCGGAAGGCGGGTAGGTTTTACCAGTTATTGCCTTAAAATAATCGATACTCTTTACGTCATCGTTTTCAAAAAGGATTAAAATATGATTGCTAGACTGTTTTTTATCAATTCCAAAAAGTTTATCATTTTCATCTCTTAAAAAAAATATAGTTTCGCTATTTCCAATTGCATCTAAAGATTCTATGCTATTGTTCTTAAATTTTCCATACATATTTTTACCTTTAAGTTGACTAAAGCCTGCAGAATCTTTTTTAACCATTAAAGCATTGTTTAGAATTTTTAAAGAATCTAATTGTTCTGTTTTTAAATTGGAAAGAAAGTGAATTGTATCTCCAGTAATTTGATTGCCTTCAGCCCACATAACAGGATTAGTAAATAATTTTGTGATGCCTGTTTTTTCATTGGTAATAAGAGAATCACATTTACCTTGTAAGTCAGATTTAAAAATTTTAACCCTATTAAAAGCGTTTACAATTCTTTCGTTGGTTTTACCTGTAACCATTAATTTGTCTCCATGAATATACATAGAATCTTTTTCCATTACAGAAATTGCAACAGCTCTGTCTGTAATAAATACTGAATCTTTTAATTTAAAATATTCTGCATAACCACCTTTAATTATTGTTTCATTTACAGTATCTAATATTTTTATATTTCCAGTTGCAGATGCAAATTCAATATTTTTATTATAGTATAAACTATCTCCAGAAATAGTTCTATCTCCAGAAAATATTTTAGATTTTTTTAAAAAATGTGAGATATTAGTTTTTGTATTATGATGCCCTTTTTCTGTATAAATAGCATTCTCTTCATTTGTAATTGTTGAAGGTCCAAATAGTTCTGCTATTCCAGTACTTGTATAATAATCTAAATGATCGGAAACTAGCTTACTATCTTTATTTGTAACATCAACTTTATTAAAGGCTTGAAATTTATTGGTTTGTAAGTAATAATTACCAATTTCACTTTTAAGTAGGTTTGTGGTATCTTTTATTGTTCCCCAACTTTTATAAAATAAATGTTGTTTTTCTCTATCGAAATAGAGGGTATCTGTTTTAAGCACCATTAATTCATCCTTTAAAATAACATCTCCCCAAGAAGTTGCCATTTTTTTATTGGCATCATAATCTACATATTTACTGTATTGAATAATGGTATCACCTTGATTGATAATAACATTACCCATAGCTTTTATTAAATTTTTTTCTGAATAAATATAAGCCTTATCACAACGTAAAGTAGCACCTTCATGTTCCACAAATATATTACCTATAGAAATAGTTGCTCCTGGATATTTTGGATCAACCATAGTATTGTCGGCTTTTAAAATTTTAATTTTTTTAGATTGTGTAAATCCTTGTATACTAAAAAGTAAAATTAGTATGAATAAAATATTTTTCAAGTGTTATAAATTTAAATACAAAACTAATTAAAATGTAATTTGTAACTTAAAATACTATGTTAAAAAAAGAAGCTGTTTAAAGATTATTGAATATCGCGTTATCTTGAACCAAGTTCAGGTTAACGAAATGTTATTTCTTAAACAGCTTCTTTTTAATTAATCTATTAGGATTGTTTGTTTCCTATCTGGACCTACTGAAACAATTTTTACTGGCACCCCAACAAAATCTTCAATATATTTAATATATTCATTTAATTCTTTAGGAAGGGTATCTTCACTTGTCATTGAAGTTAAATCTTCTTCCCAACCTTTAAATTCTTTATAAATTGGAGTTACGTTATTTGCTTCAATATTATAAGGTAAGTGATTAACTTCTGTGCCTTTATAATTATATGATGTACAGATTTTAAGTGTTTCAAACCCAGAAAGCACATCGCCCTTCATCATCATTAGTTGGGTAACTCCATTAATATCAACTGCATATTTTAATGCAATTAAATCTAACCATCCACATCTTCGTGGACGACCTGTTGTTGCTCCAAATTCGTGCCCAACTTTTGCCATTGTTTCTCCATCTTCATCAAATAATTCAGTAGGGAATGGACCAGAACCAACACGAGTTGTATATGCTTTAAAGATTCCGAAAACCTCACCAATTTTATTTGGGGCAACCCCTAAACCAGTACAAGCACCAGCGGCAGTAGTGGTAGATGAAGTTACAAAAGGATAGGTTCCAAAATCAACATCTAATAAAGAACCTTGAGCTCCTTCTGCTAAAATTGTTTTACCTTCTTTAATGGCACTATTTAGGTATTCTTCGCTATCTATAAAAGTAAGTTCTTTTAAAACTTTAACTGCATTAAAAAATTCTGTTTCTAGTTCTTTTAAATCATATTGAATATCAACATTAAAGAAGTCGATCATTTTAATATGTTTTTCTGTTAAAGCAGCATATTTTTCTTTCCAATCTTCTAATTCTAAATCTCCAACACGCATTCCATTCCTTCCAGTTTTATCCATATAGGTTGGTCCAATTCCTTTTAAAGTAGAACCTATTTTTGCTTTCCCTTTTGATGCTTCACTTGCAGCATCTAATAAGCGATGTGTAGGTAAAATTAAATGTGCTTTTCTAGAAATTAATAACTTAGTTTTAAAATCTAGGTTAAACGGTGCTAAATTATCTAATTCTTTTTTGAAAATAACAGGGTCAATAACAACTCCATTACCAACAACATTAACAGCGTTTTTATGAAAAATACCTGAAGGAATTGTATGCAGAACGTGTTTATGTCCATCAAAAATTAAAGTATGCCCTGCGTTTGGTCCTCCTTGAAAACGAGCAATTATATCATAATTTGAGGTAAGAACGTCTACAATTTTTCCTTTACCTTCGTCTCCCCATTGTAGTCCTAATAATAAATTTACAGCCATGTTGTGTTGCTTAATAATATGTTAGTTTTAGTTATTTTTTTGTTTTTTTTGTTCCGTAGAAATACAATGAATGATTATGAATATCTACGTTAAAAGTATCTTCAATTGTTTTCTTAATTATTTGAATCCGCGGGTCGCAAAATTCAATAACTTCTCCAGAATCAGTAAGAATAATATGATCATGTTGTTTATCAAAATAGCATTTTTCATAATGTGCCTGACTTTGACCAAATTGATGTTTTCTAACCAAACCACATTCTAAAAGTAATTCTATGGTATTATAAAGTGTAGCTCTACTAACTCTATAATTTTTATTTTTCATTTGAATGTATAAAGATTCCACATCAAAATGATCGTTTAAATCATAGATTTCTTGAAGAATTGCAAAACGTTCTGGAGTTTTTCTATGAAGATTTGTTTCTAGAAATTTAATAAAAACGCTTTTTACAATTTTCTGATTATCAACACTCATAAGTTCGCTATTTTAATAAAAAAATTAAACAACAAAGTTAAGTCTATTTTTTGTAAAAAAAACTTGATTTTTTTTATATTTATTAACTTTAATTGTGAATAAATTAATGTTTATAAATTCGATCTACTTTATCTATACCTTCAATTTTCTTGATACTATCACTTAATTTTTGTAATTGTGATTTATTTTTAACACTTACTGTTATTCTACCTTCAAAAATACCATCGTTTCCAGAAATATTTAAATTATGAATGTTTACTGTCATGTTTCTTGAAATAACTTCAGTAATTTCATTAACCATACCAACGTGATCAACACCATGTAGTTTTAAAATGGCTTTAAACTCTTGATTTGTAGAATCTATCCATTTTGCACTTAAAATTCTGTAAGCATAATTTGCCTGAAGACTTATGGCATTAGGACAATCTTTTTTATGTACTTTAATGCCGTCATTTATTGTTATAAAGCCAAAAACTTTATCTCCTGGTATTGGATTACAGCATTGAGACATTTTATATTCTAAATGTTCCTCCTCGGCTCCAAAAACTAAAGAGTCGTAATTTGCAATTACTTCATCTTTATCAATATTTTCTTGTTTACTTGGGCTTCTTCTAATTCTATTTTTAAAGAAACTTACAAAAGCATTGTTTCGTTTTGATATAAAATCTTTTAATTGAGTATTGTCAATTGCTCCACTACCCATTCTGTAGAACAAATCTAAACTTGTTTTTAGTTTAAAATACACAACCAATTCATTTACTACTTTTTCATTTAAAGTTATTTTTAAATGTTTTAGTTTTCTAGTCAAAACTTCTTTGCCTTCTTCAGCAATTTTCTTTTGATCTTCTTTTAAAGCGTTTTTTATTCTGGTTCTAGCTCGCGCGGTTACAACAAAATCTAACCAACCAATATTTGGTTTTTGATTTTTAGCTGTAATAATTTCTACCTGATCGCCACTAAATAATTCTTGACTTATTGGTTTTAATTTTCCATTAATTTTTGCACCTCTACAATTCATACCAACTTGGGTGTGAATTGAAAATGCAAAATCGAGTGCAGTTGCGTGTTTTGGAAGCGCCTTTAAATCACCATTTGGAGTAAAAATAAAAATTTCTTTTGCATACAAATTTAATTTAAAATCTTCAACAAAGTCAATTGCATTACTATCTGGGTTTTCAAGAGATTCTTTAATTTTATTTAACCAATCGTCTAAGCCGTTCTCTCGTTCATTCTGGTTTTTATACTTATAATGTGCTGCGTAGCCTTTTTCTGCAATTTCATCCATTCGTTCTGAACGGATTTGTACTTCAACCCATTTTCCTTTTGGTCCCATAACAGTAATATGAAGTGATTCATAACCTGTGGATTTAGGTTGACTTATCCAATCTCGTAATCTACTTGGATTTGGTCTAAAATGGTCTGTTACTATAGAATATATCTTCCAGGCATCAAATTTTTCTTGTTTTAAAGTTGATTTATATATAATTCTAATTGCAAACTTATCGTAAATTTCATCATAAGTTACTCCTTGTGAGAGCATCTTTTTTCTGATAGAATAAATAGATTTTCTACGTCCTTTAATTGTGTATTCAAAACCCTCATTATCTAAAGATTCCTTTATAATATTAGAAAATGTATCAATATAAACTTTTTGTTCTTCCTTACTTTGTGTTACTTTATTTGAAATGTCAATATAAACATCTGGCTCTGTATATTTTAAACCTAAGTTTTCTAATTCAGATTTTATATTGTAAAGTCCAAGTCTATGAGCCAATGGCGCATAAATATATAAGGTTTCAGACGAAATTTTTATTTGTTTATCATGTGGCATTGCATCCATAGTTTGCATATTATGCAACCTATCTGCAATTTTTATTAAAATTACCCGGACATCATCATTTAAAGTGAGCAGCATTTTTCTAAAGTTCTCAGCCTGTACCGAGGCATCTTGATCTTTTTTTAAATGTGATATTTTTGTTAATCCATTAACAATTCTAGCAACATTTTCTCCAAATAAACGCTCAATATCTTCTAACGTATATTCTGTATCTTCAACAACATCGTGTAATAATGCTGCAACAATAGAAGTAGTATCTAGCCCAATTTCGTAAGCAACAATTTTTGCAACAGCAATTGGATGAAATATATAAGGCTCTCCTGTTTTTCTTCTTTGAGAGCTATGTGCTTCTAATGCAATATCAAATGCTTTTCTGATTTCCTTTTTATCGGCATCAGTAAAAGTTTGGTACGCACCTTTAAGCAAATCTTTATATCTTTTTGCTATTTCTTTATTTTCTTCTTCTTGGCTTAAGTTGTATGTCATCGTTATAAAAATAACATTTTTTAATTACGCAGCAATGTAAAACATTATTTTTTTAAGTTTATAATTCGTTCAAGCAAAGTTGGGTGTGAGTAGTGGAATTTAACATATAAATTACTAGGTGTTAAATTGCTTAAACTGTTTTTGGATAATTTTTTTAATGAAGAAATTAAAGCAGTGGCATTGTAATTATTTTTAGCATAATCATCTGCTTCATATTCAAATTTTCTAGAAATAATATTCATAAAAAAACCTGTAATTTCTGAAATAGGACTGTATAATATTCCAAAAGAAATTAATCCAATGTGAAAACTTGTTGTTTCAACTCCCAAAGCATGTGAAAGCAGTTGATTTCCAACAAAAAGTGATAAAATATAAAATGTGAATCCGGTTAGAACTAATGATAGTATTAAATTATAAATAATATGCTTTTTTGTATAATGACCGATTTCGTGCGCTAAAACTGCTACAATTTCTTCTGTTTCTAAATCCTTAATTAAAGTGTCGTATAAAGTCACTCTTTTTTGAGTACCGAATCCTGAAAAATATGCATTTGCTTTTGTGGAACGTTTAGATCCATCAATTATAAAAATATTATCTAGTTTAAAACCTACTTTTTTTCCAAAATTATCAATGGCATTTTTTAATTCTCCGTCTTCTAAACTTGTTTGTTTATTAAATATTGGAACAATTAATTTTGAATAAAATAGATTCATAAAAATGGTAAAAACAGCAATTAAACCCCAAGAATACAGCCAAAAATTTGTAGTTGTTAGTTGGTAAAACCAAGTTAGTAGCGCTAAAATACTACCGCCAATTATTAATAATAGCAACCAACTTTTTATTTTATCGAAAATAAATGTTTTTAAGGTAGATTTATTAAACCCAAACTTTTCTTCAATAACAAATGTTTTATAATAGGAAAAAGGGAGTGTTAAAATATCACTTGCAAATAAAATAATTCCAAAGAAAATAAGTGTTATTAAAATGGTGTTATTAGTAATATTACCTGCAATTTTATCAACATACGCAAATCCATCAAACATAAAGAATAAAAGTGTTAATAATAAAGAAAATGTACTGGAAATCACTGAAAATTTATAATTCTCTTTTTTATAAGCTTGAGATTTTTTATAATCCTCAGTATTATATATGCCTTTTAATTCTTCTGGAATTGCATCATTAAAATGTTTTGCATTTTGAGCATCTAAAAAAGTATCAAATAAAAATTTTGCAATAATTATTCCTATTAATATGTAAAAAAGTAATTGTGGAGTCATTTTATTTTTGAGTTGGTTTTATTGATTGCAGTGGTAACGGTGTTTTTTTGTATAATTTCATAATTTATAACGCTCTTTGCCTTACTGCTTCAAATAAAATAATTGCTGCGCTTACAGAAACATTCATAGAGTCTATAGTGCCTCGCATTGGAATTATAATATTATTTTTAGTGTTATTTAACCATTCATCTGTTAATCCTGTTGCTTCAGTTCCAACAACTATTGCTGTTGGTCGTGTATAATCTATTGTTTGGTATTCAACAGATGCTGTAAGTGCTGCACCAAATATATTTATATTATTTGTTTTTAGAAATGCAATAATTTCTGAAGTTGAACCCGTTGCAACAGTGGTTGTAAATAAACAGCCAATACTAGATCTAATAATATTTGGATTGTACATGTCTGTTTTTGGGTTTGCTATTAAAACAGCATCAATTCCAGCAGCATCAACGGTTCTTAATAAAGCGCCAATATTACCAGGTTTTTCAGGTGCTTCGGCAACTAAAATTAATGGGTTTTTAGTTTTAAATTCAATAGTATCTAATAATAAATCCTTAGATTTTGCAACTGCTAAAATTCCTTCAGTAGTAGTTCTAGTAGCTAATTTTTGATGTATTTGATGCGTAATTTCAATAACTTCTATTTGTTTGTTTGTGCTTTCTAATAAGTTATTTAGAGCCTCTTCATCAAGTATAGAAAAATCAACTAATAAAGTGTTTATTGTATAGCCGCCTTTTATTGCCAAAGAAATTTCACGCAAGCCTTCAATTAAAAACGTATTTGTTTTTTTTCTAACTCGTGACTTTTCTTTTATCTGAAAAAGTTCTTTTATGTAAGGATTTTGTACACTCGAAATCTGTTTACGCATAGATGTTAAAATAAGAAGCAAAGATAGTGATAAATAAAACTTAGAATGAAGTTGATTTATTTTTTAATCAAAATACTACAACGTAAAATCAATATTTTTATGATAGTTAATTAAAAGCACCACCATTTTACTGTAGCCTTTAATTCCATCAGCTTGTTTGTTTGCTTTTAGGTAATTATCGTAAAAGGTTTTGAAATATTTTTCTGTCCAATTTTGATACGATTCCCAAAATTTTTGACTTTGTTGCATATCTTTTAAAATTCCTTTGTTTATAAGTGGTTTTAATTCTTCAAAACTTGTTGGGTTTTTTCTGTAAACTTCAGAAATACAATAACGCATTGCCATTAAATAACCAGCATATTTAAAATAGGCATCATTAGAATTTGTTGTTGCTAAATAACCAATAAAATTAGCTTCACTTTCAGATGCAATTCCAATTTGATGTGCAGCTTCGTGACAAACAGTAGCGGCATAATTATTTTTTGGAATTAAAGAATTTACTTGAGCTTCATTAGTAATAGGGTTTAAATAACCTCCAAAGCCCATATAAGTTAAAGGAACACTAAAAAGTGAATGTTTAATTTTAGGATTTGAATATTTAAATTGAGGATAAATTTTTTCTAGTTGATTGTATGCTTCATCAACTTTCCCTTTAATCTGATTTTTTGTTAGTAAATTTTCAACAATTAGAGTGTCGTTTTTTGTGATAAAAATGTGAACTTCATTTGTTTTAGCAATTATTTTTTTTGTAAAATCTATTAACTCTGTGTTAGAATAATTGCTGATTTCAAAATTTAAAGAAGAGTTTATAGGAAGTCTTAAATAATTAAGTCCCCAATTAAAATTAAAAACAAAAAATATGATTGAAATAATTCCTATAACTTTAAAAAAAGTAGCTTTTAACGTTAATTTTTTATACTTTACAGCTTTATAAATTGCTTGTAAAATAAAAATAATTAAACCAGCGTACATTAAATCTCCTACAGAAAAGGGAATCCAACCAAGTAAAACTCTTAAAGATTGGGAGATAAAAACATACAAACCGTTAGAATAGTAAGTTTCAATAAAAGCTGGGTATTGTGCAATTATTTGAATAAAAGCCCACTGCATTATTAAAAGTAATGTAAGAATTTTATAACGTTTTTTTGATTCCATTTTGTAAAAATATGAAATAAATTTAGAGTAATTCATCTTATAATAGTTATTAACAAAAATAGTACTTGTTAACAAAAAATGTTTAAATTAAATTAAGAATTCAGGTTCTTATTGAGATTAAAAAATTACTTTTGTTTTTGTTAAAAAATGGTTATTTTTATGATTTTATAATCGCAAATTTTAACTAAAAAACAAAAGTTTAATATTTTAAATTACAAATTGTCTCTTGAAAAATTTACAACCAATACCCGCTAAAAAATTCAAAAAAAGTACTGTTATTAGTCTTGAGAAAGGGAAATTACCACCTCAAGCAATTGATTTAGAGGAAGCTGTATTGGGGGCGATGATGATTGATAAAAAAGGGGTAGATGATGTAATTGATATTTTACATCCAGAAGTTTTTTACAAAGAAACGCATCAACATATATATGAAGCAATTTACACCTTGTTTCAAAATTCTGAACCTACAGATTTGTTAACTGTTTCAAATCAATTAAAAAAAGCAGGTAATTTAGAACTGGTTGGAGGAGATTTTTATTTGGTTGGGTTAACTCAAAAAGTATCTTCATCTGCACATATAGAATTTCACGCACGTATTATTCTTCAAAAATATATTCAGCGAAAATTGATCTCAATTTCTGCTGAAATTATTGAAGAAGCTTATGATGAAACTGTGGATGTTTTTGATTTATTAGACGATGCGGAAACTAAACTTTTTGAAGTAACACAAGGAAACCTTAAAAAAGGTTCTGAAGACGCTCAAGGTTTAGTAAGTCAGGCTATTAAAAAAATTCAAGAAATTTCCAATAAACAGGGAATGAGTGGTGTTGCCACTGGCTTTAACCGTTTAGATGAATTAACTTCTGGTTGGCAACCTTCCGATTTGGTTATTTTAGCAGCACGTCCTGGTATGGGAAAAACTGCCTTTGTAATGTCTATGGCAAAAAATATGGCGATAGATTTTGACACTCCAGTTGCAATATTTTCATTGGAGATGTCGTCAGTTCAATTAATTACTCGTATGATTTCGAGTGAAACAGGAATTTCTTCAGGAAAATTGAGAAAAGGAAATTTAGAACCACACGAATGGGAACAATTAAACGTAAAGGTGAAAAACTTATCTAAAGCTCCTATTTTTATTGATGATACGCCTTCATTATCTATTTTTGATTTACGAGCAAAAGCTCGTCGTTTGGCATCTCAACACGGTATTAAAATTATTGTAATTGATTATTTGCAATTAATGACTGCTGGAAGTTCTTCAAACGGAAATAGAGAGCAAGAAATCTCTACAATTTCTAGAAACTTAAAAGCATTAGCAAAAGAATTAGCTATTCCAGTAATTGCACTTTCACAATTATCTCGTGCGGTAGAAACACGTGGAGGAAGTAAGCGACCATTATTATCCGATTTACGTGAATCTGGTGCGATTGAGCAAGATGCCGATATTGTATCGTTTATTTTTAGACCAGAATATTACGGACTTACAGAATGGGATGATGAAGAAAGAACACCTTGTGAAGGTCAAGCCGAATTTATTGTAGCAAAACACAGAAATGGTGGTTTGGAAAATATTCGATTAAAATTTACAGGACACTTAGCGCAATTTAGTAATTTAGATGAAGATTTTGGAAACGAGTTCCATTCTAAAATGAATAGTGAAATTTCTGCAGGGAATATACCAAGCCCAGAAGATGCCTTTGGAGCTCCAGATAATTTAGATGATGGAGATGTTCCTTTTTAAAAGATAAAATTAGTTGAAACTCTTAAATAATTACATTCTTAAAAAAATAGTAGTTCTTGTAACTTTGTTGTTTACAACTTTTAGTTATGCTTCATTCATTTTAATTCCTATGGATGAAGTTTCACAAACCAATCATTTAAAAGCGTATGGTATCACTTTTTGGTCTTTAGAAAGAGGAAACACAGCGCAATGGTTATTAAATTACGAAGGTGGATCTTTTTTATTAGAAGATAATGAAGCTACAAGAAACGAATGTAAAATTAGAGGCGTTACATTTCAAATAATTTCTGATACAGAAGCGGCAAATATTTTACAAGAAGTTAGCAGCCCTTCAAAAAATATGGAAGCTATAATTTTAGAAAAAGCACCTAAAATTGCCGTATATTCTCCAAAAGATAAAATGCCTTGGGATGATGCAGTAACTATGGTTTTAACGTATGCAGAAATTCCTTTTGATGTTATTTATGATGAAGATGTATTAAATGAAAAACTACTTTTATATGAGTGGTTACACTTACATCACGAAGATTTTACAGGTCAGTTTGGTAAATTTTATGGTTCTTACAAAACAGCACCATGGTATATTGAACAAAAAAAATCTGCAGAAATCTTAGCAACTAAATTAGGGTATTCTAAGGTTTCAGAGCAGAAGTTAGCGGTAGCATTAAAAATTAGAGATTTTGTAATTGGTGGTGGGTTTATGTTTGCAATGTGCTCTGCAACAGATAGTTTTGATATTGCTTTAGCTGCAGAAGGTGTAGATATTTGCGAAACAATGTTTGATGGAGACCCTTCAGAAATAGACTATCAAAATAAAATAGACTATAATAAAACATTTGCATTTAAAGATTTTACTTTAGTTCGAAACCCAATTGAATATGAGTTTTCTTCAATAGATATGACTCGAAAAAGGCATAATATAAAACGCACTGCAGATTATTTTTCATTAAAAGAATATTCGGCAAAATGGGATCCAATTCCAACTATGCTATGTCAAAATCATACACAATTAGTAAAAGGTTTTATGGGACAGACTACTTCTTTTGATAGAGATGCTGTAAAGTCTAATATCTTGGTAATGGGAGAAATAAAATTGAATAGAGAAGCGCGTTATATTCATGGTGTAAAAGGTAAAGGTATGTTTACTTTCTACGGAGGTCACGATCCAGAAGATTATCAGCATAGAGTAGGAGATCCAAAAACTGAATTAGATTTACATCCAAATTCCCCAGGATACCGTTTAATATTAAACAATGTGTTATTTCCAGCTGCAAAAAAGAAAAAGCAAAAAACCTGATATTATTTAAAAGTTTGAAAAGCGTTTAGGGTAGCAAATTTAAAGTCTTAAACTATAAAACCAACTAAGATTTAAAACTTAAAGCGAAAACTGTTAATAAAGCACTTAAAACTTTATTGGTAAAAGTTATTGCTTCATACTTCTAAAATAGTATTTTTGTTTTTTTAAATAAAAACATAAAATGTCAACTACACAACAACTGCAAGATTTTGCACAACAAGTAAGAAGAGATATAGTTAGAATGGTACATGCCGTTAATTCTGGACACCCAGGAGGTTCTTTAGGCTGTAATGAATTTTTAACGGTATTATATCAAGATACTATGAAATATTCAACCGATTTTACTATGGATGGTAAAAACGAAGATTTGTTCTTTTTATCAAACGGACATATTTCTCCTGTTTTTTATAGTGTTTTGGCAAGAAGTGGTTTTTTTCCAGTTTCAGAATTGGCAACTTTCAGAAAATTAAACACACGTTTACAAGGACACCCAACTACACATGAAGGTTTACCAGGTGTTAGAATTGCATCAGGATCTTTAGGTCAAGGAATGAGTGTTGCAATTGGTGCCGCTGAAGCTAAAAAGTTAAACAGTGATACCAAGTTAGTATATTCTTTGCACGGTGATGGAGAGTTACAAGAAGGACAAAATTGGGAAGCAATTATGTATGCAGCGGGTAAAAATGTTGATAATTTAATTGCAACTGTAGATTATAATGGTCAGCAAATAGATGGTTCAACAAACCACGTAATGCCTATGGGTGATCTAAAAGCTAAATTTGAAGCTTTTGGATGGATTGTTTTAGAAGTTGAAAAAGGAAATGATATAGAAATTATTAAAAGTAGTTTGGCTGAAGCAAAAGCTTTAACAGGTAACGGAAAACCAGTTTGTATTTTATTAAAAACAGAAATGGGTAATGGTGTTGATTTTATGATGTATACACACGCTTGGCACGGTAAAGCACCTAGTGATGCGCAATTAGAAGATGCGCTATCTCAAAATCCTGAAACTTTAGGAGATTATTAATAATAATCAATAGTTATGTGTTTAGTTATTTAAACGCTATTTATACTTATAAATTAGGTTGTTTAGAAAGTTTAAAACTTTTTAAACAACCTTTTATTTTTTTTAAGATTTATTTATAAATTTAAATAGTACTTATTGTAAGATTCAAATTATATTTACAACTAATACTTTGGTTGTGCATTTAATTATTAAAATTTAAATCTTTTAACATTTATATGAAAATAGGAATTGTTTGTTATCCGACATTTGGTGGAAGTGGAGTAGTAGCCACAGAATTAGGAATGGCTTTAGCTCAAAAAGGAAATCACGTTCACTTTATTACCTACAAACAACCAGTTCGGTTGGATTTTATTTCGAATGATATTCATTTTCATGAAGTTTTTGTAGAAGAATATCCTTTATTTCATTTTCAACCTTATGAGTTAGCTCTTTCAAGTAAAATAGTTGAAGTTGTTGAAATGCACAAATTAGAAATTCTACACGTACATTATGCAATTCCACATGCTTATGCCGCTTATATGGCAAAGCAAATGTTAAAAGAGAAAGGTATTGATATTAAGGTTGTTACAACTTTACACGGAACAGATATTACTTTAGTAGGAAGTCATCCTAACTATAAAACCGCTGTAGAATTTAGTATTAATAATTCTGATGTTGTTACAACAGTTTCTGAAAGCTTAAAAGGAGACACTTTAAGATTGTTCAATATAAAAAAAGACATTCATGTTATTTATAATTTTATAGATTTTGAAAAATATCCTGAAATTACAGATGAAGAATGTCAACGAAGTGGTATTGCAAAAGAACATGAAAAAATAATTACACATATTAGTAATTTACGTCCAGTTAAAAGAGCGGCTGATGTTATTGATATTTTTTATAAAATTCAAAAGAAAATTCCTTCAAAACTATTACTGGTTGGCGAAGGACCAGATAGAGAACATATTGAATGCCAAGCGAAAGATTTAGGAATTTTAGATAAAATACTTTTTTTAGGAAATAGTAATGAAGTAAATAAATTATTATGTTATTCCGATTTGTTTCTATTACCATCTGAAACTGAGAGTTTTGGTTTAGCAGCTTTAGAAGCTATGGCTGCAAGAACACCAGTTATTTCTACAAATTCTGGAGGATTGCCAGAGGTTAATATTGAAGGTGTTACAGGTTTTTTAAGTAATGTTGGAGATACAAATGATATGGCAAAAAATGGAATTTATATTCTAGAATCAGATGAAAGACTTCAAGAGTTTAAGCAAAATGCATTGGCTCAAGCAAAAAGATTTAGTTTACAAAATGTACTGCCAAGTTATAAAGAAATTTATAAAGAAGTACTAGTAGATTGTTGCTAGTTTTTTAATTATCTACTTTTCTTTTAAAAAGATTGTTCATTAAAAAAACATTTGTTATTACACCATAAACAATTTCTTTATTACTAAGCGCTATTAAAAAATAAAAAATAGTTGAAAACCCTCTTACACTAAACTCTTTGCTTATTTTTAATTAGTATCAGATACCTACTTTTATAATGTTATTGTTTTTTAAAGTTTATGATAAGAGTTTGTGGTTCTACAACTATATTTTTTAGATGTTATCAAATAATACGCTTTAATTGCATTTGTTTGAGGGTGAGTGTTTTAAAGTTTTCTTAATTGACTTTAAGTGTATTAATCAATACTAATTTTGGATAAAATTATGTAACCTTTATTAATTAAAAGTCAGTTTTAAACTTGAAAAAGAGGAGCATATTTATCTTTACTAGAGTACATTAAAAAAAGGTTCATTCCAACTGCCAAAACTGCAGGAAGTATATTTTCAGGATCTAAAAACATATGAAATAATAATGCGTTCAGCATAACTGGAAATAAGATTACTAATGCCAAGGCTCTAAATTTATTTATTGCAATTAGGATACCTGTTATAATCTCAACTATTGCTACAATAGTCATTCCATAACCTACCTTTACAAATGCTCCCATAAATTCTAATCCGGGAGCTGATAACTCTAACACGGGCATAAAATTAAAGAACTTATTTAATCCGAAAGTTATAAGTATAATACCTAGTAATATACTAATGATTGTTGATGCTTTTTTCATTGGTTTGTTATTTTTGTTTGTTTTAAATTTAAAGTTTGTAGTTTATGTGAGGGTTAAATAGAAGAATATTTTAGATTTAACTACTATCTAAAAAAATATAAATTGTTATGTTCTGGATAAGGAATTATTTTCTATTTAAACTTTTTAATTGGATTTGCAATAACTACTATATATTTGGTACTGTTACATCTATAATCTTTAAACCTGTTTTAGTTGATTATTAAGAAGTTTAATCTTGAATGTAAATTTAAGTTTTGGTTATGCTGTTTATCTTTTCATATCAATAGCATTCTAAGTTTTACAGATGTAACAAACCTTTTTTTATTTAGTTATTAATTTTTATAGAAAATTCCCATAATCATCTGTTTTTACTCTTCTATGATTTCCATTTTTTTCAAGAAAAAGTTTATAGGTTTTACTTATTTTTTTGTTTTTAATATAAGATACTAGATAAATATCTCCTTCAATAGTCCACCCAGGATATTTTTCGACAATAGCATTAGACACTGCTAATGGTAATCTTATATCTTTAAATCTTTCTGAGGTGCGCATAATTTCTCCTTCTTTGTCATAAACTGCTAAAATTTTTCCTACTGGAATTTTAAAGTAAACATAAAATTCTTTTTCTTCATCTTCATAACCATCAATTGTTTTTAAATCAAAATTGGCGACTGATTGTTGTAGTACTCTTACAGGTTTTGCTACAAACCCCTCTCCAAGCGCATCAAGGTATTTGTAATTTACACCTAATACTTCAACTTCTTCTAATGGTATTGTTTTTTCTTGAGCAAAACTTACTGCTGTAAATGCAGTAATAATTAAAGTAATAATTAAATTTTTCATGATAATAATTTTTAATTGTTAGTAATAAATAGTTAGTAGTAATAAAATATTTGATAGTTTTATAGGGATGACAATTAAAATATTTTATACAATTTTTTAATTTCTATTAAAATAATATTTTAGATATGAGGTTTATACTCGCTTAAATTTTAGGGACAATAATGCGATGGGATGCGCTTTCTGAGATGTGCTTTTTTAGTAAATGTTTTTATATGAATTTACCATTCTCATCAATTTTAATAACTTTTTTACCAATATTAGTTCTTTCAATAAAAAGTTTATATGTTTTATTTAATGTGCCGTCTTTTACATAAGTTACTCTGTAAATATCACTGGAAATCTTCCAGCCTGGATATTTTTTAACAATAGCATTAGATACAGCTAATGGCAAGCTAATATCTTTGAACATTTCTGACGTTCGAATAATTTCGCCGTTATTATCGTAGACGGCTAAAATTTCACCTTGGGGAATTTTAAACTGAACATGATATTCTTGTTTTTCATAATCAGCTTTTAAACAGTTGGAATACTCCAAATCGAACGAAACTGCTTTTTCTACTAAAAATTTCACAAGTTCTGCAGCATCCTTATGACCAATAGCATTTAAATAATTAGAATTAATGTTAAAAACTTCAACTTCATCTAATACTACTTCAAATTTATTTGATGTATTTTGAGCAAATACTGAAGTCGATAAACCTAAAATAATTAAGCTAATAATTAATTTTTTCATTTTAATATATTTTAAAGTGAATAATATATTTAGCAATTTTTTGTGCTAAAATTTAACCGAGGTTTATTTTGTGTATCAAATATACATTGTAAAAAGAGGTAATGCCACTACATAATAATGTAGTTGTATAAATAAGTTGCTAATAATTAAAAGTGTAGATTATTTAGTTTATATTTATATATCCAAATAAATAAAGCCCTCTTTATTATATAGTACCCCAATTAAATATTGCTAGTATGTTATTTAATAGGTGTAGATTAATCGATTTTTTTTGTATTTCCTGTTGTTTTATATTAAGTATAGAAGCTCAGGATTCATTATCTACGTTTAAAATAACTAATGCTGTTAAAGAAAATGAACAAGTTGCTAATAGTGACAGTTTATTACAAATAGATGCTCAAAATTTCAATTTAAATTTTAAAAAAGCGAGTTGGTATAATTCTAATAAAAAATCTACTAATATTGTATTTTTTGAAAATGATCTTACTGGTATAACATTGCCATACAATAACGCCTTTGTTAAGTTTGAATTTGCTTTTAAAGATTTTCCAATAACACCAAACTGCAAATTTAAATACAAGCTAAGTGGTATGTATAGTAATTGGATAAATTTAGAAAAAACAAATGAAGTTACTTTTACACATCTTCCTCCAGGAGATTATAATTTAGAAATAATATATTCAACTGGCACCAGTAATTGGAATTTAAAATCATTAGAAATACCAATTATTGTAAATCAAGTTTATTTTAAGAGATGGTGGTTTATAGTAGCCTTAATCTGTTTTATTGCAGTCCTTTTATTTTTTATCAGAAAATATGAATTAAATCATATTAAAAATATGGAAGCGTTGAAATCAAAAATTTCAAGAGATTTACATGACGAATTGGGAAGTACTCTAACAGGAATTGCCATAAAGTCTGATTTGCTACTTGAACAAATAGACCTTAAATCTAAGAAAGAATTTTTGTCTGAAATTGCAGAACAAAGTAGAAATGCAGTTGAAGCTTTAAGTGATATTGTATGGGTAATAGATTCATGTAATAACAGTATTCAAAATCTATCAGATCGTATGGAAAGTATATTGTACCAATATCTTACACCATTAAATATTACGGTTAACTTTCAATCTCTTAAAAACAAAAAGCCTTTATATATTAACCAAGATTACAGACAACATGTATTTTTAATTTTTAAAGAAGCTATAACAAACATAATGAAGCATTCAAATGCGACCAAAGTTCTTGTTTCAATTACAAAAGATAAAAACAAAATTAAATTAACCATTAAAGACAATGGAACTAAAATTACCAATAAAACTAGAAGTTTATGCGGCAATGGAATTAAAAATATGAAATTAAGAGCTGAAAAGATACACGGAGAAATACAGTTTAATTATAATAATGGATTTACAGTAGAGTTGTTATTTAATTACTTAAATAAGTAAACTACATAAAAATGTAGTTTTTAACAATTCTTTTTTTAGTATATTTAAGAATCGCAAAAAGAACTATTTTGAATATTGCAATTGTTGAGGATCATAAAGTTATTAGAGAAGGCTTAGAAGCTTACTTTAAAAGCCGTTCTGAATTTACCTGTAATATTGTTGTAGATTCTGTTGAAGCGTTTCTTAAATGCATTGGAAAAAGTCCCGAATTAGAAGTTGTTTTATTAGATATAAATCTTCCAGGAATGACAGGTATTGAAGGTATTCATCATATTAAACATCAATATCCAAATGTATCCATTATTATGCTTACAATTTATAAAGATGAAAAACATGTGTTTGATTCTTTAAAGGCAGGAGCAGATGGATATTTATTAAAAAACACACCTTTAAAAGAAATTAAAAAAGGGATTCTTCAAGTTTTAGAAGAAGGATCTCCAATTTCACCTTTGATAGCAAAAAAAGTAATCAGTTTTTTTAATCCACAAAAGAAAATTAAACAAACTAACTTCGAAGAATTAACAGCAAGAGAAATAGAGGTACTTCAGGCGCTCTCAGAAGGTTTAGCATTAAAAAATATAGCCGATAAATTGTTTGTTTCTATAGATACCATTCGTTATCATACAAAAAATATTTACAAAAAATTACATGTAAATAGTAAACTAGGTGCAGTAAAAAAATATCTAGGCTTTGTCTCAACTGTTTAGAGAAATTAATGATTCAATTTTAGCAGTTATTTCAGAAATATCAGTTTCAAAATCGAACCAATTAATTGAAGTATCTTTTTTGTTCCAGGTAACTTGTCTTTTTGCAAATCTTCTAGTATTTTTTTTAATTTCTTCTATGGCAATGTCTAAAGTGTATTTACCGTCCAAATAATCAAATAGTTCTTTGTAACCAACTGTTTGTAGAGCATTTAAATTTTTATAAGGATGTAGTTTTTTAGCTTCATCTAACAAACCTTGTTGCATCATAATATCAACACGTTGGTTTATGCGATTGTACATAATTGTTCTATCTGCAAAAAGTCCAATTTTTATGGGAATAAAATTGCGTACAGCTTTTGGCTTGTTTTTAAATTCAGAATATTTTTTACCAGTTCCAATGCAAATTTCTAAGGCTCTAATTAACCTATGTGGATTTTCAATTTCCAAAGATGAAAAAGATTCAGGATCTAATTCTTTAAGTTGATTTTGAAGCTTTAAAATGCCATTATTCTGAAGTTGAAGGTTTAATTCAATTCTAATTTCTGGAGCCACTTCAGGAAAATAATCTAAACCATCTATAACAGCATTGGTATATAAACCACTGCCACCAACCATAATTATAGTGTTATTTTTTAAAAAAAGCGTGTCTAATTTCTGTAATGCATCTTTTTCAAATTGTCCAACACTGTATGCCTCAAAAATAGATCTATTTTGAATAAAATGATGTTTTGCAGCTTCTAATTCTTCTGAAGAGGGAACAGCTGTGCCAATATTCATTTCTTTATAAAACTGACGTGAATCGCTAGAAATTATTTCTGTTTCAAAATGTTTGGCTAGTTGTATGCTTAAAGTTGTTTTTCCAATAGCAGTTGCGCCAATTACAGTAATTAAATAGTTACTCATCGTGTAGAATTTTTCCACATTTATTACAGAATGTTGCGTTATCTATATGCTTATCTGTTCCACAGTATTTACAGTGTAGGGTATTTGTATGAATTGTATCTTTTCTGGTTATTTCAGAGGTTACAATACCAGTAGGAATTGCTATAATTCCATAACCTAAAATCATAACAATACTTGCTATAAATTGTCCTAAAGGAGTGTGCGGTGAAATATCTCCGTAGCCAACAGTAGTTAAGGTAACTATAGCCCAATACATACTATAAGGAATGCTTGTAAATCCATTTTGTGGACCTTCAATTAAATACATTATAGTTCCTAAAATAACTGTTAATAATAGCACAACAAATAAAAATACGGCAATTTTAATTCTACTTGCTCTAAGGGCAACAGCTAAAGTTATAGAAGCGCCTAAATAACGTGTTAATTTTAAAATTCTAAAAATTCTTAAAAGTCTTAGCGCTCTAAGTGCAACCAGCGCGTGCGTACCAATAAATATTAACGAAAGATATTTAGGTATGGTAGCCAATAAATCTATAATACCATAGAAGCTAAATATATATTTGCGAGGGTTTTTAATAGAGATTATGCGAGCTATATATTCAATTGTAAATAAAATGGTTATAACCCATTCTGAAATATTAAGGAAATTATGATATTCTTTATCAAAACTCTCAACACTTTCTAACATTACCAATATTATACTAGCAATAATTGCAAAAATTAAAATAATATCAAACGTTTTACCATTAGGAGTGTCTGCTTCATAAATAATTTCATGAAGTTTAATTTTCCAATGCCTATTGTCTTTTTGTTTTTCCAATTTAAGTTTGTCTTGATTTTGTACTAAAATAAATCTTTTATTTTTAATTAAAACCTTATTAGTTTTTCAACATTATTTCTTTGAAGGTATTTTTTTATGATACTTCTATAGTGTATAGAATTTCCCATGGGTGAAATAAGGTTTCGTAAAATTTCTATATTATTTATTTGATATGCTAATTCGGTATAACAAAATCCCTTAAATTCGTTATTTTCAATTAATAAAACCGATTTTTCTCCAACATTTCTTCCTTTATCAACAACGAGTAAATTACTATTATTAAATTCAATTTTAGTAAAATTAGGTTTTTGTTTAAAATTAAATTTTGGCTTGTTAATTTTAAGTTCTTCTACGTGTTTTAATTGTGCAATAAGTTCACTTCCAGTTACTTCATAACTTACTGAAACAACAGCATTTTGTAAAATTTTAGCTTTCTTTGAAGACCTTAAAAACAATTGATTTACAGTTTTTTTAATATTTTTTCCTTTTCCAATATACAAAATTGTGCGCTCTGTGTTGTGCACATAAAACAATCCTGCTTTTGTAGGTAATTCGTCTAAAATTGTTAATAATTTGGGTGCTAATTTTCTAGAATTATCAGTTTTAATTGCCTTTTTAATAATTTGTTTTTCAAAATCTTTATTTAATAATAATTTAAATAATTGTACGGTTGCAATAGCATCTCCATCAGCTCTATGTCTGCTTGAAACAGCAATGCCAAGTGCTTTACACAATTTACCTAATTTGTATGAATCTTGTTCAGGAATTAATTTCTGACTTAATTCTACGGTACATAAAGTTTCTCTTTCAAAATCAAAACCCAGACGTCTAAATTCGGTGGTTAAAATACGATTGTCAAAATTAGCATTGTGAGCCACTAAAACACAGTCTGTAGTAATTTCAACAATACGTTTTGCTACTTCATGAAATTTTGGCGCATTTTTTAACATGCCGTTATTAATTCCTGTTAAATTAACAACAAAAGGTTGTATGTCTTTTTCTGGATTTACTAAACTAATAAATTGATCTACTATTTGCTCTCCGTCAAACTTATAAATTGCAATTTCTGTAATACCTTCTTCATCGAATTTACCACCCGTTGTTTCTATGTCTAATATTGCGTACAAATTAATTATAGTTTCTTGTTCCAAAAATTGCACTTCCAACTCTTACCATTGTGCTACCTTCTTCAATGGCAATTTTATAGTCTCCACTCATGCCCATTGAAATTATGGTTGGATTAAAATTTGTTGAATTGTGTTTTTTTAAGATGTTAAAATAATTTTTTAAAGTTTTAAATTCGGTTCTTATAATAGTTTCATCTTCTGTAAAACTAGCCATTCCCATTAAACCTTGAATACTAACGTTTGAAAAACTTTTAAATTCTTCTGAAAGTAGTATTTCTTTGGTCTCATTGAACGAAAGTCCAAATTTAGTAGCTTCTTTAGCAATTTTCAACTGTAACAAACAATTTATAACTCTATTATTTTTAGCAGCTTGTTTGTTAATTTCTTTTAGCGTTTTTAAACTATCAACACCATGGATTAAATGCACAAAACTAGCCATGTATTTTACCTTGTTACGTTGTAAATGACCAATCATATGCCATTCAATATCTTTTGGTAGTACTTGGTGTTTCTCAGCCATTTCCTGAATTTTGTTTTCACCAAATATACGTTGACCTGCATTATAAGCTTCTAAAATTTCTGAAACAGGTTTTGTTTTAGAAACTGCTACTAAAGAAACATTTTTTGGAATTGAATTTTTGATCTTGTCAAGATTTTCTGAAATACTCATATATTATTGAAAATAGAGTACAAATATAATTGAAATATAATTAATCATTAATTTCAAAAATAGTTAATCCACTTCTTAATTTTGGCTCTATATATGTGCTTTTAGGAGGCATTCTTAAATCTTCATTTACAACTGCTTTTAATTGTTCTATAGATACTGGAAATAAACCAAATCCAACTTTAAAAGCTCCAGATGATACTGTTTTTTTAAGTTGTTTTTTACTGTAAACAGCAGGTAAACATTTAACTCTTGGGTCAGTTTTTAAATCTTCAATACCTAAAATTGGTTTTAAAATAGTTTTATGGATTATATGTGTATCCAAATCGGATAATGCATTGTTTATTGCAAATTCTGTTTTTCTTAAGTATAATGAATAATACTCACCATCTAAAAACATTGTAAAGTGATGTTTTTTTGAAGGCTCGTACAATGTTTTACCTCTATTTTCTATAATGTATAACTCGTTTAATTTTTCTAAAAATGCTGTTTTGCTTAAACCGTTCAAATCTTTTACAAAACGATTGAATGAAGAAATTTTTAAATTGGCATCAGAAATTAAATAACTCATAAAATAATTGTAATTTTCTTCATCAGTATGGTTTGGATTTAAAGCTTTTTTTTGATTTGCTAAAAAGTTTGAAGAAGCTGTTCTATGATGTCCATCTGCAATATAGATTGCTTTCATTTTGCCAAATTCTTTTTCAATATTATCTATATCCAAATCATCATCTATAATCCAAAGTTTATGCAAACGCATACTTTGTGTTGTAAATTCGTATTCAGAACGTTTTTGACTGTATTTTCTATAAACCCTGTTTAAATAATTACTTTCTGGGTAGGTTAGTAGCACAGGTTCTGCATTAAAACCAGCGATACCTAAATAGTTTCCAAACAGTTCTTCCCTAGCTTTTAAGGTGTCTTCGTGTTTTTTTATAATATTATTTTGATAATCTTTAACATGTGCGGCAGCAATTATTCCCCAAAACGTTTCACCTCCAAAAGACTTTTCGTGCAAATAATATTGAGATTTTGTATCTTTTCGGTAAATATTATCTGCTTTAAATTTTTTATAAGTTTCGTGCACCATTTTAAAGCGTTCTTCGCCACTTAATTCTTGTTTAGCATCGTAGCCAGGTTTAATAATGTGTAAAAAAGAAAATGGATTGTACCTTAAACTTGCTTTTAATTCGTTTTTAGAATATTCATCATAAGATCTTGAAGTTGCAACGGCAGCTTTATCACGTGTTGGGCGTGTTGCTTTAAAGGGTTTAATAATTGCCATAGATTTAAAAGTATTTTTACGTTATTGGTAATTTACCTAATCAAAAATACAATAATATTATATTTTAATCAAAAAAAAGGATGCTATTTTAGCATCCTTTTAATTGTATATAAGAGATTAAATATTATTTTAAAATCTCAATAATTTGCGTTGCCAATTCGGTGCCAATTCTATCTTGAGCCTCTCCAGTTGCTGCACCAATATGAGGTGTAAGCGACAGGCTAGGATTCATTAATAATTGAATTTCAGGTGTTGGTTCATTTTCAAAAACATCGAGTGCTGCACCCGCTATTTTTCCGCTTTCTAATGCTTTTACTAAAGCTACTTCATCTACAACACCACCTCTTGCTGCATTTACTAAAAATGCTTCATCTTTCATTAATTCAAACTCTTTTGTTGAAATTATATATTCTTTTTGTGCTGGAACATGTAATGTAACAAAGTCGGCTTGCTTTAAAACTTCCTCTTTTGTAATAGTATTTATATTGAAAAATAATGATTGTCCATCAAAAAATTCAATTTCTAAGTGTTCATTGTCAATATATGGATCAAAAGCAATCACATTCATTCCTAGTCCTAAACCAATTTTAGCAGTAGCTTGTCCAATACGACCAAAACCAATTACACCTAAAGTTTTTCCTTTTAATTCTATACCTTTAGCATATGCTTTTTTAAGAACTTTAAACTTAGAGTCTCCTTCTAATGGCATATTTCTGTTAGAATCGTGTAAGAAACGTGCCATTCCAAACAAATGTGAAAACACTAATTCTCCAACTGAATGCGAAGATGCTGCAGGCGTATTTATTACATGTAAACCTTTTTCGCGTGCATATTCTACGTCAATATTATCCATACCAACACCACCACGTCCAATAATTTTTAAGGTAGGGCAATTGTCTATAATATCTTTTCTTACTTGTGTAGCACTTCTTACAAGAATCACATCAATTTTATTTGTATTGATGTAATCTACTAATTGATCTTGAGCTACGGTTGTTAAGTCTACTTCAAAACCACTTAAACCTAATGCTGCTATACCGCTTTTGGCTAATCCGTCGTTTGCTAATACTTTCATTTTATTAAGATTTTTTTAGTTTATGAAATTTCTTTTTCAAATTTTTGCATTGTATTTATTAAAACGTATATGCTTTCAATTGGCATTGCATTATAAATGCTTGCTCTATAGCCTCCAACAGATTTATGTCCTTTTAGTCCATTAATTCCAGCATCATTCCAAAGTTTATCAAATGTTTCTTTATGTTCTTCGTTGGTTAAATTAAAAGTAACATTCATTGTAGACCTGTCTTCTTTTGCTGCAAAACCTTTAAATAAAGGGTTTCTGTCAACTTCAGCATATAATAATGCTGCCTTTTCATTATTAATTTTTTCAATTGCGGCAACACCACCTTTTTCTTTTAACCACTCTAAAGTAAGCATAGATACATATACTGCAAAAACAGGTGGTGTATTAAACATACTGTCTTTACTTAGATGTACTTGATAATCTAACATTGAAGGAATTGTTCTTCCTGTTTTACCTAAAACTTCGTCTTTTACAATAACGAGGGTAGTTCCTGCTGGACCCATATTTTTTTGAGCACCAGCGTAAATTAAATCGAATTGTTTTATGTCTAATTCACGTGAAAAAATATCAGAACTCATATCACAAACTAGTAAGGCATCAGTTTTTGGAAATTCTTTTAATTGTGTTCCAAAAATTGTGTTATTAGATGTACAATGTATATAATCTATATCTGTAGGGGTTTCATAACTTTTAGGTATGTAATTATATCCTTTATCTTTTGAAGAGGCAAACACATTAATTTCACCTAATAATTTGGCTTCTTTAATTGCTTTAGAACTCCAAGTTCCTGTATCTAAATAGCCAGCTTTTCCATCAACTTTTAATAAGTTGTAAGGTGTCATTAAAAACTCTAAACTTGCCCCGCCTTGTAAAAACAGCACGGAATATCCTTCAGGAACGTTCAATAATTCTTTAACTAAACTACGTGCATTTTCCATCACTTCAACAAACTCTTTGCTTCTGTGAGAGATTTCAATTAAAGATAAATCGATACCATTAAAGTTCACAACAGCATCAGCTGCTTTTTTTAAAACTTCTGGTGGTAGTATACACGGACCTGCACTAAAATTATGTTTTTTCATTTGTATAGAAATATGAGTTAATTACTATTACAAATTTCGTAAAAAAAAGAAGAATAAAAGCACTATTATTACTAAAAAAAATATTATAATTTTATTAAAAAATCAATTGTATCAACATCATCTGCGTAATTCCATAATTTTGGATATTGAGTTTCTCCAAATTTTACGAAATCTACAACGTTTTCGTTGCTCGCAATGCATTGTATTTCTTCACTTTCATCCGAGAGTTTTTGTAATAATTTTTCTAAAGAGTTGTAATATTCATAAAAAACCGTTGCAATAGGTGAAGCGTAATTAGAATCTTCTTTTAACATTACAAATCCGTTTTCTAAAATGTTAAACCTACTCATAATATAAACGGCCTTGTTGTAGTCGTAATTATTTTCGTATTTTTTATAATTTATAATATCATTGTATTTGTATAAAGCGTTAAAAAGTAAATCGAAATTATAATCTTTTGGAATAAATATTTTTGAAACACTTCTGCAACCCAATCCAAAATATTGAAAGATATCTTCTCCTAAAGCTTCTAACTCTTCTTTAGTTTCGTTTCCTGTTATAATAGCTACAGAATTTCTATTTTTTCTAATAATTGAAGGGTATTTTCCAAAATAATGTTCAAAATAACGTGCCGTATTGTTACTTCCTGTAGCGATGACCGCATCGAAATTGGTTAATTTAGCTTCGGTAAAAGTAATTTTATCTTTAAAATAGGGGTTTGTTTGTTCTAAATATTTGGCTACTAATGGTAAAAAATGTTTATCGTTAGAAGATTGTTTAACAATAGTATTATGTCCGCTTATTAGTACCGATAAAAAATCGTGGAAACCTACCAAAGGAATATTTCCTGCCATAATAACAGCTACAGTTTTTGTTTCTGTTGGATTGTTAAAATTATAAGCAGAAGTCCAGGTAGTTAAATTTTCTTTGGTAAGTGCTTTGTTCCAACTTTCAAAAGCTTTTAAAACATTGTTTTTTGTAAACCATCCATTAAATTCTTGTGCTCTGTTTATTTGCATTTTAAAAGCATCAAAAAATATGCTGTTATTTTCTGAAGGGTCTTTTTTTACAATTCCTTGAGTTGTAAACTGACCAAAAAAATCTCCAAGTTTTGCAAAAGCTTCAATGCGCTGCTCTAAATTCATATTTAAATATAATTTTATATTTGCAAAAATAATGTAAATAATAGTATGGCAATAAAAATAACAGACGAATGTATAAATTGTGGCGCTTGTGAGCCAGAATGTCCAAATAATGCAATTTATGAAGCATCTGAAGAATGGCGTTTTTCAGATGGTACAGAATTATCAGGGAATGTGGTGTTGCCTGGAGGGAAAAAGGTTGATGCAGACTTAGAACAAGAGCCTATAGATGATGAAGTTTATTTTATAATTTCAGATAAATGTACAGAGTGTAAAGGCTTCCATGACGAGCCACAATGTGCTGCCGTTTGTCCTGTAGATTGTTGTATTCCCGATGAAGAAAATGTGGAAACAGAGGAACAATTGTTAACAAAACAACGATTTTTACATAAGGAATAATGCATAGTTACTTTTATAGTAGCTTAATGAAATATGATTCACCTTATGGTAAGGTGCCTATTTTCAGCGTTTTTAAGTGACTGTTAATTTTTCATTAGAAAATTTTTCATACTCTTTTGTAGTTACAATCTCAGATATTCTAATAATAGCTTCATACAAATCTAAGTATGATGTATAAAGTGGTGTAATTCCAATACGTATTAAATTTGGAGGTCTAAAGTCTGGAATTACAATTTTTGTATTTTCATTTTTAGGAGCAATCATAGCTCTATTAATTCTATAGCTTTCACAGTGTGTAATGGAAATATGAGAGCCTCTTTGAGAATCATTTAAAGGAGATGCAATTTTAAAACCTAACGGAATTAAATAGTGTTTAATTAAGTTTATTAAAAAGATACTTTGTTTACTGCTTTTTGTTTGAATATTAGTTATACCAGCCTCTAAAATAATATCTAAACCAGGTGCAATTGCACCTAAAGAAAGTATTGATGGTGTACTAACTGCAAATTTTTGAATTCCAGAATTTTCAATAAAATTGGGATTAAAATCAAAAGGTTTTTCATGTGCAAACCAAGACCAAATTGGGTTGGTGAGTTTTTCTTGTATATCTTTTCTCACGTATAAAAATGCAGGAGCACCAGGACCTCCATTTAAGTATTTATACGTGCAACCTACCGCCATATCTGAATTTGTTTCATTTAGTTTTATAGTTGTTGCTCCAGCAGCGTGTGATAAATCCCAAACTACTAAACTATCATTTTTGTGAGCTAAATTATTGATAGTTTCCATATCATATAAAAAAGAACTTTTGTAACTCACTAAACTTAAAGTTGTTACTGAAGTTTTTTTAGAAATAGCTTCACTAATTGTGTTAGTATCCATAAAGATTTCACTAGCACTTTCTAAAACTTTTAAAGTATGATTTTTAAATTGTTGTTTTATAAGTCCTTGTATGATATATAAATCTGTTGGAAAATTTAAATCGTCTGTAATAATTTCAGTTTTTCCTTTTTGAAGCGAAAGTGAAGCAAATAATAATTTATATAAATTTAAAGAGGTAGTATCACCAACAAAAATTTCATCTGGCTGCGCACCAACAATTTTTGCAATTTTTGCTGCAATATTTTTAGAAAGATCTATCCAATGTTCATTCCAACTTCTTATAAGTCTATTTCCCCATTGTTTTTCAATAATATTAGCAGTAGTTTCAATGGTTTTTATAGGTAATTTCCCTAAAGAATTTCCATCTAAATAAATTAATGAAGGGGCGGCTACAAATTTCTCCTTAAAACTTTTTAAAGTGTCTGTTTTATCTAACGTTAATGCTTTTTCTAAAAAAATATTCATGCTTAATCTCAGTTAAAATTATTTATAATTTCATCAACCCAAAGTTGATGCATTTCGCCAGAAAAATGCAACCCATCACTTGCAAAATATTGGTTTTTATTAAGCGCTTGTCTAGAAATAGTTGTTATATCAACAAATTTAATATTCATTTTAAGAGTTTCCTCTTTTTTAATGGTATTAAAAATATCAATTTCTTTACTAATTTTATCTTTATCTTCTCCTGCGGCATAAGGACTTACTCCCCAGTCTGGAATTGAAATTACAATAATATTTTCAGGATTATTTCCAGAAAAAGTGATTGCTAGATTTAATAATTCTATAAATTCAGTTCTAAACACATCAATAGAATTTCCTCGGAATTGATTGTTTACGCCAATTAATAAGGTAACTAAATCATATTTTTCAGAGATATTTTCTTGTAAAATAGCATTTTTTAATTCACCTGTAGTCCAACCAGTTTGAGCAATAATTTTAGGAGCATTAAAATTATAATTTTTTGTATTTAAGTCGTTCACTAGTTGCACTGGAAAACGATCTTTTTCTGGAACACTTTGTCCAATAGTATAACTATCTCCAAGTGCTAAATAACTTTTAGGTGTACTATTATCTGTTTCCATTTCTGAGGTTGTTTCTATTTCTATTACTGATATATCTGTTTCAGAAAAATCGATTTTATTAGATTTTTCATTACAAGAAATTATTGTTAAAAATAGTATCAGTATTATTTTAATTTGAGTCATTTTAATTATACTTTAATTTTAAAATATTTAGATAAATATAAATTAAATTAATTACAATACTTTAATTTTACTTTTTTATCAATTTTAATTAAAAAAATATGAATATTGAAATTTGTATAAATTCTCTTGAAGGCGCAATAATTGCTGAGAGATATGGCGCTAAACGTGTTGAATTATGCTCGGCATTAAGTGTTGGAGGATTAACTCCAAGCTTTGGTTTGATTAAGCAATGTGTTCAAAAAACGAAAGTTGAAGTGCATGTAATTATTAGACCAAAAGAAGGCGGCTTTGTATACAATTTAGAAGATATTTCATTGATGAAAATTGATATTTCAGCAGCTAAAAGGGCAGGAGCTAAAGGAGTGGTTTTTGGAGTTTTAACAAAAGATAATACTATTGCAGATTACAATATTACATTGGTTGAATTTGCAAAAACCTTAAATTTAGAAGTTACATTTCATAGAGCTTTTGATTTTCTTATAGATTACAAATTAGGTATAGAAAAACTTATTGAGATTGGATTTGATAGAGTTCTAACGTCCGGAACAAAGCCCACAGCCATTGAAGGAATTGAAGTAATTGCTTCTTTACAGAAACGTTTTGGAGATAAGATTCAAATTATGGCAGGAAGTGGAGTAAACAAAAAAAACGCGTTACAATTAGCTAATACCGGAATTGAAAACTTACACTTTACAGCACAAAAACCAATTTCTATAAATACACAATTCTCAATGGGAGAAGTTACAGTGGTTGATGAAGAGAAAATTAAAAATATTATTGATTTATTTCAATAGATTTTATATTTAATAACAAAAAAGCTGAATCTAAAAGATTCAGCTTTTTTGTTTACTATGAAGTGTATTTTTACTTTTCAGAAAAAGAAGCAATAAAGCTGGTGCTTTTTCTTGCAAAATAGAAAATATAAAAATAACAAAGAATCATTAAAAATAGTGCTGGTTTAAAATCAAATTGATCTGTTAGTAAACCATATAAAGGAGGGATAATTGCTCCACCTACAATTGCTGTACATAAAATACCAGAAGCTTGTGGTTTGTGTTCTCCTAGACCAGTTAATGATAAAGAAAAAATAGTTGGGAACATAATAGAATTGAATAATCCAACAAATAAAATAGACCACATTGCAACAAATCCGTTTGTTAACATTGAAACAGCTAATAAAGAAATTGCAATAGTTGCAAATATTGCCAACGCTTTTGCAGGAGCAACAATTCTTGTTAAATAAGCTCCAATAAACCTACCGACCATAGCTCCAGTCCAGTAAAACAATACAAATGCACCAACAATTGCTTTATTATCTACATTTGCTAAATCTTGCTGCACAACCATTTCAGATATAGCAGACATCCATTCGCTGTTTCTAATTAAATCTGGCATTCCCATACTTAAAAAGTAATTTACCAAATAACTACCAATGGCAACTTCTGCACCAACATATAAAAAGATACCAACTGCGCCCATTTTTAAAACCTTGTGTTTTAAAGCTTCACCATAACCTAAACCTTCACCTTCTTTTTTTTCTAAAATATTAGGTAATTTAATAAAAGAAACAATAAAAGCTAATAATAGTAATGAAGCTGCTAAAAATATAAAAGGACTTTGAACAGCAGAAGCTTCTTGTAAATAATAAGCTTCCTTTTCAGTTGTACCTAAACTATTAATGGCATCGCTACTTTTTATAGAATCACTTAATAAAAACATAGCTCCAATAGCAGGAGCAATAGCAGTTCCTAGACTGTTAAATGCTTGCGATAGATTTAATCTACTTGATGCTGTCTCTTCAGTTCCTAGTACGGCAACATACGGATTAGCTGCTACTTGTAAAACGGTCATTCCACCAGCCAATACAAAATATCCCAATAAAAATACTGGAAAAGTTCTATAGGCTGCAGCTGGATAAAACAATAAACAACCAACTCCCATTATGGTTAAACCTAATAAAATTCCTTTTTTATAGCCAATTTTTGAAAGTATAAATCCAGAAGGAATAGAAAGCAAGCCATAAGCTGTAAAAAATGCGAATTGTACCAAACCTGCTTGAAAAAAACTGAGTTCAAAAACTTCTTTTAATCTTGGAATAAGAGAATCTACTAATACCGTAATAAATCCCCACATAAAAAATAATGAGGTTAATACATAAAATGCTTTGCTATAATTTTTTGTTGTATTCAAAATTAATTAAGTTTTAAGGTTCTGTTTTTTTGAAGGAATAAATATAGAGTTTTTACAGCAAATAATATTTTTTTTTATACCAATAGTAATTTAAATTAGATGAATGTTAATTTGCGGTATTGTTTTGAGTATTTTAATGCAGTTAAACAATTAGAATAGTATAAAAGAAATAAATGCTTTTAAACTTAAATCTTAATAGTATATTTGCACCGCTAAAAAATAGAATTATAAAACGAACTTGCTTATAAATTTATCATTTATTAAAATGACAAATTACTAACCTAAATTTAAGGTAGGTAGCATGCGAACGTTAAAAAAATAATATACAAATATGAAAGCAGGAATTGTAGGATTGCCAAATGTTGGAAAATCAACATTGTTTAATTGTTTATCAAACGCAAAAGCACAAAGTGCTAATTTTCCGTTTTGTACAATAGAACCTAATATTGGTGTGGTAAATGTACCAGATCCTAGATTGTTAAAGTTAGAAGAATTGGTAAATCCAGAGCGTGTTATGCCTGCAACTGTTGACATAGTTGATATTGCTGGTTTAGTTCGTGGAGCAAGTAAAGGAGAAGGGTTAGGGAATCAATTTTTAGCAAATATTAGAGAAACAGATGCTATTATTCACGTATTGCGTTGTTTTGACAATGATAATATTGTACATGTTGATACTACCGTAGATCCAGTTAGAGATAAAGAAACCATTGATATTGAACTTCAATTAAAAGATTTTGAGACCTTAGAAAAAAAGTTAGAGCGTGTTAAAAAAACGGCTAGAACTGGAAATAAAGAGGCTCAAAAAGAATTAGATGTGCTTTTAAAAGTTAAAGAAGGTTTAGAGGCTGCAATTTCAGTTAGAGCTATTGAATTTACAGACAAAGAACGAGAAGAATATATTACACCATTACAATTTATTACAGACAAACCAGTTTTATATGTTTGTAATGTTGATGAAAACTCAGCAGTAAAAGGAAATGATTATGTAAAAGCAGTTAAAGAAGTTGTAAAAGATGAAAATGCTGAAGTTATTATTTTAGCTGTTGGAACTGAAGCTGATATTACCGAATTAGACTCTTTTGAAGAGCGTCAGTTGTTTTTAGAAGATTTAGGTTTAGAAGAACCTGGTTCATCTGTATTAATTAGAGCAGCTTATAAATTATTAAACTTACAAACTTACTTTACAGCTGGAGTAAAAGAAGTAAGAGCTTGGACTATACATATTGGAGATACAGCACCACAGGCAGCAGGTGTTATTCATACCGATTTTGAAAAAGGTTTTATTAGAGCAGAAGTTATTGCTTACGAAGATTTTGTAAACTTTGGGAGTGAAGCAAAAGTTAAAGAAGCTGGTAAAATGCGTGTTGAAGGTAAAGAGTATATTGTAAAAGATGGAGATGTAATGCATTTTAGATTTAATGTGTAACTAAAACATCTATAAAAGTATTAAAAACGCTATTAATAATTATGTTGATAGCGTTTTTTTATTTCTTACTTTAAAATAGTATTTTAGCAGAACTTCAAAATAAATTATTTAAATATTTAATCTGTTTGAATTAAAATAATGCTAGATTTAAAATTAAAAACCTCTAATACTAGATTATTATTTGGCGTAATTATTATTTTTTTTATTCAATTTTTATATTTGAATCAAACACCTTTTTTTTGGGATGCTGTATCTAAAGCAGTAAGAGCAAAATGGTTTTACGATACTAATTTTAGTCAGTTTGTTTTACCTGTAGAGTTGAATTCAGGACATCCTCCTCTTTGGCCTTTAATGTTAAGTTCTTGGTGGAAAATTTTTGGGGTTTCTTTGCTTTCTAGTCGATTTCTACTTCTTATAATTAATATTCTTGTTGGATTTCAAATTATTAAATTATTTAAAAATATTTTTCCTAAAAAGGAACACACAATATTGCTATTTATTGTGTTCTTAGAACCAACATTTTTAGCGCAAACAACTATTTTAAATAATGATATGTTAATGTTGTTATTTACTTTAATTGCTTTTAATAGTATTGCATATTCAACTAAAAAAAATGAAATTTTATTAACGATAGCTTTAACAGGAATCCTGTTTTCTAATTTAAGAGGAATGCTACTTTTTTTATGCTTAGGTACAATTCATCTACTTTTTGTCTATTTTAAATTAAAAAAGGTTAAGCATTCAATTTTTCCCTACATAATTTCAGTTATTTTATTTATAATATTCTTAATTTATCAATATGTTACATTAGGTTGGGTCATAAAAACGCCTTCTTTAAATTGGGCTTCACATAGAAGTGTTGCAGAGTTTCCACATATATTAAAAAATATAGCTTCGGTTGTCAGAAATTTTATCGATTATGGACGTATTATCATACTAGTCTTAACGTTTTATTTACTTTATAAGTATTTGGAAATAAACAGTTTAAGAGCAAGTGTTTCAGTTTTTAAATTAACTATTTCAATATTAGTATTTTCAATTGGAATGTCGTTATTTTTTATATTTTTCACCAATCCAATTGGGCATAGATATTATATGATTTCTTATATTTTAATAGTATTACTTCTATTATTTTTAATTAATGATCTTAAATTAGGAGGTTACAATCTAAAAAAATTAAATATTGTAATTGTTATAGCATTTGTTACAGGTCATTTTTGGATTTATCCTTCAACAATTTCACAAGGGTGGGATAGTTCTTTAGCGTATTTAAAATACTTTAAGCTTAGAGATAAAGTTGAACTTTATATTGAAGATAATAATCTAAATAAAAATGAAATTGGCACAAATTTACCTTTAAACAGAATGCAATATTCGGATTTGGACTTTACAATTAATGCTTCAAATTATTCAAAACTAGATTTATGTTTAAATAAATATGTGCTATTATCAAATATTGAAAATGAAACATCAGATGAGGCTATTAGAACTATCTTTAAAAATTGGATTCTTGTAAAAAAATATAATAATTTAGGTGTTTATATTTCTTTGTATAAAAAACCAAATTAAAAAAATGGTGTTAATAATTATTTTAATAGCGTTTTTTTTATTTCTTATTCTAAAATAGTACTTTAGCACATCTTCAAAAGTAGCACAATTATAAATGGCAGAACAAACATCATATACCGAGGATAATATTCGCTCATTAGACTGGAAAGAACACATTAGAATGCGGCCTGGTATGTATATTGGTAAATTAGGCGATGGATCATCGCCTGACGATGGTATTTACATTCTAATAAAAGAAGTTTTAGACAATTCTATTGATGAGTATGTAATGGGAGCCGGAAAAACTATTGAAGTTTCGGTTAAAGAAGATACCGTAACAATACGAGATTATGGTCGTGGAATTCCTTTAGGAAAAGTTGTAGATGTTGTTTCTAAAATGAATACTGGTGGAAAATATGATTCTAAAGCATTTAAAAAGTCTGTTGGTTTAAATGGCGTTGGTACTAAAGCTGTAAATGCACTTTCATCATATTTTAAAGTGCAATCTTTTAGAGATGGAAAAACTGTTTTTGCAGAATTTGAAAAAGGAACCATTACTCTTGAAGAAAAACCTCAAGTCTCTACAAATAGAAAAGGAACAAAAGTAACCTTTGTTCCAGATAGAAGTATTTTTACAAAGTTTAAGTATAGAAGTGAATATATTGTAAAAATGATTAAAAATTATGTGTACCTAAATACAGGATTAACCATAGTTTTTAATGGAGAAAAATACTTTTCAGAAAATGGTTTAAAAGATTTATTAGAAGAGAATATCGCCGATGAATTTATGCTTTTTCCAATTATTCACTTAAAAGGAGAAGATATTGAAGTCGCATTAACCTATAGTAAAGCCCAGTATAGCGAAGAATACCATTCTTTTGTTAACGGGCAACACACAACACAAGGAGGAACACATCAAAATGCTTTTAGAGAAGCAATTGTAAAAACAGTTCGCGAATATTTTGGTAAAAATTATGAAGCTTCAGATATACGAAAATCTATAGTTTCTGCGGTAAGTGTTAAAGTAATGGAACCTGTTTTTGAAAGTCAAACAAAAACAAAATTAGGTTCTACAGAAATGGGAGGAGGTTTACCAACAGTAAGAACGTTTATAACCGATTTTGTAAAAAGAAATTTGGATAATTTTTTACATAAAAATCCAGATGTTGCTGAAAAAATTCATAAAAAAATATTACAAGCAGAAAAAGAACGAAAAGACCTATCAGGTATTCGTAAATTAGCACGCGAACGGGCAAAAAAAGCAAGTGTACACAATAAAAAATTACGTGATTGTAGGGTTCATTTAAATGATCTGAAAAAAGAAAACCGCTTAGAAAGCACCTTATTTATTACAGAGGGAGATTCTGCAAGTGGTTCTATTACAAAATCTAGAAATGTAAATACGCAAGCTGTTTTTAGTTTGCGGGGTAAACCTTTAAATTCATACAATATGAGTAAAAAAATAGTGTATGAAAACGAAGAGTTTAACTTACTTCAAGCCGCACTAGACATAGAAGATGGCCTGGAAAACTTACGATATAATAATATTGTAATTGCAACAGATGCCGATGTGGATGGAATGCACATTAGATTGCTATTAATTACTTTCTTTTTACAGTTTTTTCCAGAATTAATTAAAGAAGGACATTTGTATATTTTAGATACACCGCTGTTTAGAGTTCGTGATAAAAAACAAACATTTTATTGTTATACGCCTGAAGAAAAACAAAATGCAATTAAAAAGTTAAAGGGAAAACCAGAAATGACAAGATTTAAAGGTTTGGGTGAAATTTCTCCTGATGAATTCGTGCATTTTATTGGAAACGATATTCGATTAGATCCTGTTATGTTAGATAAAGAAACATCCATTGATAAGTTACTAGAGTTTTATATGGGGAAAAACACTCCAGACAGACAAAAATTTATCATACAAAATTTAAAAATTGAATTAGATATAGTTGAAGAGTAGGTTTTAGTAACACTTCAATAATTAAATACTAAAAATGCAAGAAGAGAATAACGATCCAATAAAAGAAGAATTCGGAAATCAAGAAACAATTACCAAGGTTACAGGAATGTATAAAGATTGGTTTTTGGATTATGCTTCTTATGTAATATTAGAGCGTGCAGTTCCAGGAATTAGAGATGGTTTTAAGCCAGTGCAACGCAGAATAATGCATTCAATGAAAGATTTAGACGATGGTCGTTACAATAAAGTAGCCAATATTGTTGGACATACAATGCAATACCATCCTCACGGAGATGCTTCTATTGCAGATGCAATGGTGCAAATTGGTCAGAAAGAATTATTGATTGATATGCAAGGAAACTGGGGGAATATTTTAACTGGAGACCGTGCAGCGGCTTCTCGTTATATTGAAGCTCGTTTATCTAAATTTGCATTAGATGTTGTTTTCAATCCAAAAACTACAGAATGGCAAGCTTCTTATGATGGAAGAAGGAAAGAACCTATAGATTTACCTGTAAAATTTCCAATGCTTTTAGCGCAAGGTGCTGAAGGAATTGCAGTTGGATTATCAACAAAAATTTTACCTCATAACTTTAACGAACTTATTGATGCTTCTATAAAGCATTTAAAAGGAAGAAGTTTTACGTTGGTTCCAGATTTTTTAACAGGTGGAATTGCCGATGTTTCTAATTATAATGATGGAAAAAGAGGAGGGAAAATTAGATCGCGTGCAAAAATATCTCAACTCGATAAAAAAACATTGGTAATTACTGAAATTCCATTTGGAACAACTACATCAAGTTTAATTGATTCTATTTTAAAAGCAAATGATAAAGGTACCATTAAAATAAAGCAGATTGAAGATAATACTGCTGCAAATGTTGAAATTTTGGTGCATTTACCAAATGGTATTTCACCAGATAAAACTATAGATGCATTATTCGCTTTTACAAATTGCGAAAATTCAATTTCTCCGTTGTGTTGTGTTATTGAAGATAATAAACCTGTATTTATTGGTGTCTCAGAAATTTTAAGACTTTCCACAGATCATACAGTAGATTTACTGAAACAAGAGCTCGAAATTCAATTAAATGAATTAGAAGAACAATGGCATTTTGCATCATTAGAACGTATTTTTATTGAAAATAGAATTTACCGAGATATTGAAGAAGAAACAACTTGGAAAGGTGTAATTAAAGCGATTGACAAAGGTTTAAAACCTCATATAAAACATTTAAAAAGGGCTATAACAGAAGAAGATATTGTTAGATTAACAGAAATTAAAATCAAAAAAATATCGAAATTTGATATAGATAAAGCAAAACAATTTATTGAGAGTTTAGAAGAGAAAATTGCACAAGTAAAACATAATTTAGCAAATTTAGTAGACTATGCAATCGACTATTTTAAAAATTTAAAAATCAAATATGGAAAAGGTAAAGAACGAAAAACAGAAATCCGTTTATTTGATGATATTGTTGCCACTAAAGTAGTAATTAGGAATACAAAACTGTATGTAAATAGAGAAGAAGGTTTTGTTGGAACATCTTTAAAAAGAGATGAATACGTAGGCGATTGTGCCGATATAGATGATGTTATTATCTTTAGAAAAGATGGTGTTATGATGGTAACAAAAGTAGACACTAAAACTTTTGTAGGAAAAGACATTATTCATATTGCTATATTCAAAAAGAACGATAAACGTACTGTTTATAATATGATTTATCGTGATGGTAGAAATGGCCCAAGTTATATGAAACGCTTTAATGTTAAGGGTGTTACACGTGATAAAGAGTATGATTTAACTGCTGGAAATAAAGCGTCCATAATTCAATACTTCACTGCAAATCCAAATGGAGAAGCTGAAACCGTTACAATTAATTTAAGAGCTGTTGGAAGTATTAAAAAACTAAAATGGGATCTAGATTTTTCTGAGTTAGCAATTAAAGGTAGAGGTGTAAAAGGAAATACAGTTACAAAATATGCCATTAAAAAAATTGAATTAAAATCCGAAGGTGTTTCTACTTTAAAACCTCGTAAAATTTGGTTCGACGAAACTGTACAGCGTTTAAATGTTGATGACAGGGGAGAACTTCTAGGTGAATTTAGAGGTGAAGATAGATTGCTAATAATCAATCAGAAAGGAGTAGTAAAAACTATAAAGCCTGAACTTACAACACATTTTGATGCCGATATGATTGTATTGGAAAAATGGATTCCTGAAAAACCAATTTCGGCAATTTATTTTGATGGCGAAAAAGAACGTTATTACATAAAACGTTTTATGATTGATAACCCAAATAAAGAAGAAATTTTCATTTCTGAACACCCTAAATCTCAATTAGAAATTGTTTCAACAGATTATAGACCAATGGTTGAAATTGTTTTTTCAAAAAGAAGTTTAGAAAATATGGAAGTTAATTTAGAAGAATTTATAGCTGTAAAAGGAATTAAAGCACAAGGAAATCAATTAACATCAGATAAAATAAAAGCAGTGAATTTATTAGATTCTTTACCATATGAAGCTCCTATTGTGGAAGACGTTGAAGTTAATGATGAAGAAGTTATAGATAATTCTTCAAGTGTAGATAATAACGATAAAAAAGATGATAAGGGGCAAACAGCACTATTTTAAAATTTAATACTTTATAGATTATTTTTAATTTTTATAATCCATTTGTAGAACTTATTTATTTTAATTTTATCTTAGCAATTACTAACTAATCTTTATGGTGTCTCCACAAAATCAATTTAAAATGTTTACAAAAAGGTTTACCCATTTTTTATAGTATGATAGTTAATCTATTTAAAAGATTTGTAATATTCCTAATTATTGCCATTTCACTCGAATCAAATGCGCAAAATACTATTACAGAAACTAAAGCAGATTCATTATTACAAGTCTTGCACTTACCAACCCTAGATTCACTTCTTCTTATTAGTGAGGAAAGTACACTAAACTCCCTTAGAATTATTTGGAAGAGAAATAGAAAAGAAATAAAAAACGGTCCACTAATTAAATTGTTTCAGAAAATCGAAAACTTGGCGATTGACAATAAGAATCCTGGACTTGAAATGAGTGCTGCAATTTGGAGGTCTCAGGTAGATATAAGTTCGTATCGCACAAATAATGAGGTTGTTATTGAGCTTGAAAGAATAATTAAAAGAGCAGAAGGTTCTGGTGTATTGTGGGTTGAAATTATTGCAAAATATAATTATGCTGTCTTACTTGTTGAGCATAAACAGGATCCAAAAAAAATAGAAAAAGGAATTTGGACTTTAAGAGAAAATATAGAAAAAATTCATAAAAAAGGAGATGTAAACTTAACTTCAATACTTATAGAACATTATAGGAAACTCACATATTACTATTATCAGATAGATGATTTTCCAAATGCAATTCTTTATTGCAGAAAAGCTTTAAATATTGATTTTCCAAGTGGCTTCAAACTAATCCCTTCTAACACTGAAATGTTTAAAAGCATGAATAATAATCTAGGAGTGTATTATCGTGAACGGCAATTATTAGACTCATCAACTTTTTATTTTAAGAAAGTATTTCATCTGCCCTTAACTAAAAATAGTTCTAGTAGAGATAGTCTACATAATGCAATTTCTGGCGGAAATTTAGGTGAAAACTTATATTTGGAAGGTAACTACCAAGATGCATTGCCTTTGCTACAAATGGATGCAGATATGTCAACCAAAGTTAAATCTTGGGGGAATGCAAGCAATGCACTTATTTTAATTGCAGATATCTACTTATTAAAAGGCGACATTAAGGAGGCGAAAAAAATATTAGATAAAGCAATATTTAATGCGCATTCATCAAAAGAAATAAAGAGGCTCGGTAAATTATATCCTATTTTGTCAAAATATTACAAAACTATTGGACAGCCAAACCTAGCACTTAAATATGCAGATTCTACCATTTTTGTTATGGACAGTCTTAAAAGGAAAAATAATCTATTTAGAGGAACTAAAGTAGAACAGGCGTATAACAAGCATCAAATAAAAAGAGCAGCAGAAAAAGAATTAAAAACTAAAAACAGTAATATTAGACGAAGAAATATTGGTTTGTTCTTGCTATTGTTTCTACTCTTTATTGGGTATGTGATTTTTAGAAGATTCAAATTGAAAGCAAAACAGAAAGAAAGGAAATTGGTGAATAACGTGGTGCAAATTACTGAAAAATTATCCTTAAAAGATGAACAAATAAAGAATAAAAATCTGGAAATTAGGGCTAAGAACAACTCTATAAATTGGAGAGAATTTAAAATTAATTCAGATGAACAATGGGAAAAATTTTTAAAATTATTTCAAAAAGAACATCCTAAATTTATCTATCATTTAAAATCTAGGTTTCCTTCAATAACAGCTGCCGAGATTCGATTACTTTGTCTTACTCGTTTAGGAATAGATGATATTGCCAAAGCATTAATATTAGGCGTAAATGTTAACTCTGTAAGCCAAACCCGTAGAAGGTTTATGCGAAAATCTAAAATAGAAAGTCTAGTTGAGCTTAAAGAATTGATATTCAATATGTAACTTTAGTAACTTTTAAAATGTCATATTTTTGTAGGGCATAAATATTTAGTTGTTTTCTAGATTATTTTTTTCTTGCGCGGAAAAACTACTATCGATGAAATCAAAATATATATTCTTTACGTTATTTAATATATTATGTAATATATCTATACTTTCGGCAACGTCTATAAGTTCAGTTCATGAAGGTGATACTGGAATTAATGAATTAGCTATTGCTACAACCTATGACGCTTATGTGATAACTAATAGTGGCCGAGAAAATGCAGACAGTCTTGCATCCAGTGAACTTGGTTCTACAGCACTTAATAATCTTTTAGGTAGTAATTATACTGATAATGGTGATTCAGTAAGGAATTATTCCTCTGGTACTTACTCCGAAATTGTCACTCTTACAGCTCCACTTTGTGTTGCACCTACAAGTTTATCGGTAAATGACATTACATTTGTGTCGGCAAACCTGAGTTGGTATGGTTCAACTAGCGAAAATTTTGGTTATGAATGGGTGGTAATGGCAAATAACATAGCACCTAATAAGGCACTTGCCGTAGCTACAGGAATTACAACTATTGAAAAAAATGCAGCAGTTTCTGGATTACTTGCAGGCATCACCTATGACGCTTATGTAAGAACAAACTGTAATATTAATACAAAAAGTGAGTGGTCTGTTGTAAAAAGTTTTACTACAACTGATTGTGTAATGCCAGAAAATTTAGCAGTAACTAATATTACAACAAGTTCAGCCGATCTTACTTGGGATGCATCACCTACAGAAACTAATGGTTACGAATGGGTTGTGATGGCAGGTGGAGTTGCTCCAGATATTTCAAATTCTGAGGCTACAGGAACTGTAGGAACAACTGTGCTTACAACTGCTATTTCTAGTCTTACATCTTATACAAACTATGATGCTTATGTACGAACAAGCTGTGGCGTTAATATAAAAGGAACATGGTCTGTTGTTGCTAGTTTTAGAACACTATCAGATTATTGTGGAGGTGATCATTTTTATGATAACGGTGGTCCAAACGGCAACTACATTCCTAGTGGCTACTATACAACCACTATTGAGCCAAGTACTCCTGGTGAAAAAGTAAGAGTAACTTTTTTAAGTTTTGAGACGCTAAATTATCATCATGAACTTAAGGTTTTTAATGGGCAAGATACTTCTGAAGAAAATTTTTTAGGTGATATTTATGGATATAGTGGCACAACAAATCCAGGTAGCTTTACTTCAACACATCCCAGTGGAGCATTAACATTTTCGTTTGATCCAGGTATTTATATTTTAGATGTAAGACCAGGTTGGGACGCAGAAGTTTCTTGTGCTAGAGGTGCTTTATTAAATGTGGCAATCGATAATATTTTAAAAACATCGGCAGATATTTCTTGGGATGATGAGGCTGTTGCAAACACAGGTTACGAATGGGTGGTTATGAATGCTGGAGATTTACCAGATGTTACAAATGCAGTAGCTACAGGAACTGTAGAAACAGGTGTGCTTACAGCTACTATGACTGGTTTAGCACCTAATACAAACTATGACGCTTATGTAAGATCAGAGTACGATAGCGATGGAAAAAGTTTTTGGTCGGCTGTTGAAAATTTTACAACATTTTTTGACTTTTGCGGTGGTAAATTTTATGATTTAGGAGGACCAAATGATAACTATCCTCCCTATGAAATCCAACAAACCGTTATTCTACCAGATAATCCTGGTGATGTGGTTACAGTAACTTTTTTAAGTGTTGACATTGCAACAATTAACTCCCCTATTGAAGTTTTTGAGGGGACTGAATTTAATTATGATAATCATATCACCAATATTAGCAGTTTTGATACATACCCTATTAGCTTTACCTCAACACATCCAAGTGGGGCATTGTATTTTTATTTTGATTCAGGTGGATATGGACAGGGTTGGGAAGCAGAAGTCACTTGTGGGCCACCAGCAAACATAAGTATCAATTCATCAAACATTACTTCTTTTACAACTTGTGCAGGTATTGCTTCTACAGAACAAGCATTTACAGTAAGTGGCAGCCAACTAAAAGATAATTTAGTAATAACAGCACCATCTGGTTTTGAAATAAGTACAGTACCAGGCACAGGGTTTGGAGCTACTGTAAATTTAATTCCTACATCAGGTATAGTCAATACTACTACTATTTATATGCGCTTAACCAATACAGCAAGTGACACATCAAATGGTAATGTAACATTTACTTCTGCATATGTTAGTACACAAAATGTAATCGTTAATGGAACAGTAAATGAAGTGCCAACGGTGACTTTTACAGCTCCAGCAGATTTATGTATTGATTCAGGTGTGCAAACAGGTTTAGGTGGTGCTACGCCAGTAGGAGGAGTTTATTCTGGACCAGGAGTTACCGATGATGGAAATGGCTCTACTTATAGTTTTGACCTAACAACAGCAGGTATTGGTGTTCATACAATAACTTATACTTACACAAATTCTAGCGAATGCTCAAGTTCAGCATTAGACAAGGTAGAAGTGTATGAAGGACAAAATATAGCATTTTTGGCTCCAGCAGATCTATGTGTTGATGCAGGTGTGCAAACTGGTTTAGGTGGGGCAACCCCGGCAGGAGGAGTTTATTCTGGATCAGGCGTTACCGATGATGGAAATGGCTCGACATATACTTTTAACCCAGCTACAGCTGGAGTTGGAACTCATACCATTACATACACAACAGATGGTAGTGGAGATATTGGTTCTATTGATCAGGCTCAACCAGGTAGCTCTATTATTTTGACCAAATGGGTCACCTCTTTTGATTATGCACAATCATTTGTTTCAAATGAAAGTTTCATATGTGGAGCAGGGATAGGTTTAACTAAGGGTGGTATGACAATTGAGTTATGGGATTTACTACCTAATGAAGGAGGGACCAAGTTAGCAACAGGAACAGTTCAGTCTACTACTAATGGATATGCAGACGTACAATGGCCATCCGTAAGTATTACTCCAGGAAAGCTGTATTATTTAGTTTTTAAACCTAAAGTTTATGGCACATTTGTATTTGGAGAATTCGATTTAAATACAGTTGGTTGGGGTTTTGCTGGTGAGAATTTTCTGCCCTGGTCAGGTTTTGATTTTAAGTATAGAACTTTTAGTTGTTTAAGTACTTGTTCTATTGATGCCACTGATAGTATAGAAGTATATGATGAGGCAGCTATAACATTTACTACTTTGGCAGATGTATCTTTGAATGAAGGTGTAACGGAACTTACTTGTAACGAATCATCAATTAGCGTAACAGCAACAGGTGGCGATAGCTATAGTTGGGACAATGAACTTGGAAACAATGCCACGGTATCTATTTCAACTCCTGGAACTTATACGGTTATGGTGACTTCAGTTAATGGTTGTACTAATAGCAAAAGTATTGTAATAACAGAGGATAAAACAGTTCCAATAGCAGGAATCACGAATAATACTGGTGTAACAGAGTTAACTTGTACTCAAACTTCAATTAGTTTAACCGCCACTGGCGGCGATAGCTATAGTTGGGACAATGGACTTGGAAACAGTGCAACGACACTGATTTCGGCACCTGGAAACTATACAGTTACAGTTACTTCTGCTAATGGATGTTCCAATACGAAAAGCATTATAATAACTGAAGATAACTTGGCAGTACCTTCAGCTGGAATCACCAATAATACTGGTATAACTGAGTTGACTTGTACACAAACTTCAATTAACGTAACAGCTACAGGTGGAGTTACCTACAGTTGGGACAATGGACTAGGAAACAACGCAACGGCATTGATAACAACACAGGGAACGTATACAGTTACAGTTACTTCAGCTAATGGATGTACCGATACGGAAAGCATTATAATAACTGAAGACAAACCATTACCTTCAGCTGGAATCACCAATAATACTGGCATAACTGAGTTGACTTGTGCTCAAACTTCAATTAGTTTAACCGCCACAGGTGGAAATACCTACAGTTGGGATAATGGACTTGGAAACAGTGCAACGGTACTGATTACATCACTGGGAACTTATACAGTTACGGTGACTTCAGCTAATGGTTGTACCGATACGGAAAGCATAACTGTAACAGAGGATAAAATAGTTCCTTCAGTAGGAATCACCAATAATACAGGTGTAACAGAGTTGACTTGTACTCAAACTTCAATTAGCGTAACAGCAACAGGTATCGGAAGTTATAGTTGGAACAATGGGCTTGGAAACAGTGCAACGATATCGATTTCTATCCCTGGAACGTATACCGTTATGGTTACTTCTCCTAATGGATGTACCGATACGGAGAGCATTATAATAACTGAAGATAAAACAGTTCCAATAGCAGGAATCACCAATAATACTGGTGTAACAGAGTTAACTTGTACTCAAACTTCAATTAGTTTAACCGCCACTGGCGGCGATAGCTATAGTTGGGACAATGGACTTGGAAACAATGCCACGGTATCTATTTCAACTCCTGGAAACTATACAGTTACGGTGACTTCTGCTAATGGATGTTCCAATACGAAAAGCATAACTATAACAGAGGATAAAACAGCTCCAATAGCAAGAATCACCAATAATACCGGTATTACTGAGTTGACTTGTACTCAAACTTCAATAAGCGTAACTGCAACAGGAGGTGTTAGTTACAGTTGGGACAATGAACTTGGAAACAGTGCAACTGCACTGATTTCAGCTCCTGGAACTTATACAGTAATGGTTACTTCAGTTAATGGGTGCATTGCTGAAAAAAATATTATTATCACAAGTTTTATTGATACTCAAAAACCAACTGTTGTCACTAAAAATGTTGATGTTTATCTACTTGCTAACGGAACTGTAAGTATTAATGTTGAGGATATAAATAATGGTTCTTCAGATAATTGCGGTATTGAATCTATAGTTTTAGACACAACAACTTTTGATTGTACTTCCGTTGGCGAAAATACTGTAACCTTAACGGCAACAGACGTAAATGGAAATAGTGCTAATGCTATAGCTGTTGTAACTGTTGAAGATAATATTTCGCCTGCTATTATTGTGAACGACATCACGGTAGAATTAGACGAAAATGGAACCGCTGCTATTTCTGTTGAAGAAATTGATAATGGTTCTTTTGATAATTGTAGTATTGAAAGTTTTTCTTTAGACACAACAACTTTTGATTGTACTTCCGTTGGTGAAAATACAGTAACCTTAACTGCAACAGACGTAAATGGAAATAGTGCTAATGCTATAGCTGTTGTAACTGTTGAAGATAATATTTCGCCTGCTATTATTGTGAATGACATCACGGTAGAATTAGATGCAAACGGAAGTGCAAGTATTACTGTGGAGGATATCAACAATGGTTCTTCAGATAATTGCGGTATTGAATCCATAGTTTTAGATACAACAACTTTTGATTGTACTTCAGTTGGTGAAAACACAGTAACCTTAACGGTAACAGATGTAAATGGAAATAGTACTGCTGCAACTGCAACTGTAACTGTGGTTGATACTGTAGCTCCTACA